>Ga0307516_10000295_pt1 | contig 64875 bp, 83 predicted proteins | sample 19_EM_MG_FD_203310 | JGI IMG/M metagenome (GOLD analysis project Ga0307516, IMG submission 203310) | Populus trichocarpa ectomycorrhiza microbial communities from riparian zone in the Pacific Northwest, United States - 19_EM | ecosystem: Host-associated > Plants > Roots > Unclassified | place... | reverse complement strand
TGGATGTGCGGTGAGCTCCGAGCGTTTCCGCCTAGATCGGATGTAGAATGTAGAGTTCAGTCATGAGGACGTCAAGCCGAGTAAGTGGTGTTCGATAATCCGCGCACGTGGATCTCAGACTCGTTGTTGCACAGATTCTGTGATCAAAACGGAGGGGGGCGTGTTTCTCACAAGAAGGTCATTCGCACCGCTTGGATGCCTTCAACCTGCCAAACCGTCTACTCCACAATCAATCAGAATTCAATAGACACCGTTTATTCTGCCCTCGTCACTCATACACCCTACTACTTCCCGCGCACCGCCCGCTCAGATGGTCCAAACGAGGCCCCCCACCACCCAAACATGTGGGGTCTTATGTCTTCCAGGGTTCAAACTAGAATGCACAGGATGGGTATATAACTTTGGGTGGTGGTCAGCCAATCTCAACTTTTGTCGCCTCTCCCCTCCTTCACGATGCCTCCCCTCTTCGCGGTACCTCCCTGTCGCCATATGCCCGCCCGCTGTCCCGCAATTAAGAAGAAAGCTTTACTCATTGGAATAAGCTACAATCACAACAAGTTCGGAAGGGAGTGGGGTACTATCCCCACCTCGATCCCCAATGTCAGGAGGATGGAGGCCTTCCTTCGAAGTGAGCGGTCCCTCTCATCCACGATTCTCTCCCCCTCATGTAACCGCCTGTTACCTTCCAGATCACTGCGGGTATACTGATATCGTTATAATGACCGATGAAGATGGTGTGGAAGAGAGATATCGACCAACAAAGCACAACTTGGTTCGCCCCCTCCCTTAATCTTGCCCTAGATCTACGTCCCCTAACGACGCCTTCCTTCAGGAACGCGAGATCACAGCCCTATGTTGCAGAGTAAGGTCAGGGGACCGCCGTTTTTTCTACTGTATGAGTCTTCCGTCCTTGCATTCACCATCACCACCGCTGACGCCACCACAACGATCAGACGCTGGTCATTCGGGCCAGCTGGATTGCAAGACTGGTAGCGAAGAGGACGGCATGGATGAGAGTGAGTACCCTCGGGCCTCTCATTCGTTTATGTACATTGAGCATTCTATCACACCAGCGGTCCTCACAGTTGATGGGAACGAGATTCGAGACAACGTTCGTCGCTTGTTCCACACTACCTGCCGTACAACAAACCCATTGATTCTATCATGCAGGTACTTCACAAATGGCTAGTCGAGCCTCTCCCCAACGATTCCGCGCTCACCGCGATCTTTGATTCGTGTAACTCTGGCACTCTGTTGGGTAATGTCCCCTCCGCACTTTCTCTGCCCACCGCCGCTTACGTCCAGAAAGACCTCGGTCATTATAAGTGCAATAACGTTTACCGGCCGTGGGTCAACAAGGGAAAACGTAGGAGCAAAACCCTCCAGAATTGCGCAGGTACGCCAGACATCACACACCCATCATTGCTTATCGCCTTATTCCTTCGTGCAGTTAGGAAGAACGGCAAATGCACTGGTTCCGGGCCCCCGAGTCGACACAACTCCAGATCTTGGATTGGCAGCGGCGAGGCAGATGTTCAATTTCCCAGCCTTATTCAGGTTATGCAGGACAAGTGCCCAACAACAGAACCGATGCAACTGGTCAAGGAACCTGAGGGCCACCGCGGGGAAAGGTGTGCATCCCCGGAGCCTGAGGAGTACGACAGGGAGAGGCGCACACCCCTGGAGCGTACCAGGCACGGCGGGGAAAGGTGCCTGTCCCCGGAACGCAAGTTTAAGTGTGAGGGGTGGTGTCGCGGGGGGAATAGGTTGTCGAGGATGACGACCTTCGATCATCCTGATGTTGTGCGTTGGGCTTTCAACCGTTCTTCTATTCATCCGTATTTACCCTCCCGGTTCTCGTAGATATCCATCTCGTCTTCCAATGATGGTCAAACCTCTTGGGATGCGAGTACGCGCAACGGGGACAGCATCTCGATGACAACGGTGCGTTTGTCCCCCCGGTCTCGCTCTACAATTACTTACAGCCTATCCCACAGTCTTTGATCAATATCCTTGGTGAGCTACTTTCATCTTCTCAGGTTGGCGCACCTCCTGAACAAACCGCCTCAGAACAACACCCAGGAATAAAATATCTTGAATTAATGGCACGTCTTAAGTGAGTTTCCATTTGACTCGGTGGAGATCCGGTTTTAAATGGTTTTTTTTTCCTGTTCCTGCAGTCACGAGGTGCACTCGTTTACGAGGAACATGCATCGTAGGGTGAAGAAGCAGAGGCGGGCCCATCGTGGGAAGAATGTGGATCCAGAGGATGCCGAACCAGAAGGTGAGATGGACAACTTCCAGGAGCTCCAGTTGGGAAGTTTATCGCCGGTGGTGCGTCGCAATTTGTTCCGACTTTCTATCGGCTGACTGTTCTTCTGCAGGACATGGACCGACCTTTCGTTCTCTGATAACCGTTCGATCCGTCACATTAACGTCCACGCGACGACGTCCCGGAACTATACCCCTTTATACCCCTCATGGGACTGATTATCTATGCATACCGCTGGGGTTTATCCCCCACGGCAGTTTTCTACCATTCCCTATCATATATCCTTTTCTCTCGGAAAGGATTGGTCACCACGAGCACATGATACCTGACTTATCTGTAGTATCAATGAATTCCGCGTTCACCTCTTTGCCACCGTTCGTGCGGCTTTCGCCTGTATCTCCTCGTTATCTTCCTTCGCATTCTGCTTCACTCGGTAATTAAGTTACTCCCCCGATTTACCGGACAATGCCATCCGCTTCTCCCACTCCTTCGAAAAGGTTGCGTCTCCACTACGCACGGCAGACCACGGGGGGATACCAGTTGGGGGGCGGTGTTCACCCGGGTCCCGGGCCTACCAGTCGACGCTATCTTAGGCTGGGTGGACGCCAAGTCTCCCATATTCAATCCCCATTCCAGCACGTCCAGCGTAACCTGCCTCGGTTGCCTGGAGATGAAACCCCCTCTCCCACCTCGACATCACTTCTGCAACGTTGCTTGCCCAGCCATTGTGCTCGGAACCTCCGCCACACTTTCCGATGCCGTGTCCTCGTGGTCAACGCAACGATCCGAGTACCCTCGCTCAATCATTGTGGAATGAGAGATGCTGGGCGGGCCAACACAGCCATTTTGGTTACTTTGGTTGAGATAACGACGATGTAGCGCGGGTTGAGACTAAGAATATAGAATGGCAGTAACACGTTCCTTGGCCAACACTGGGACGATTAGCACTTATCGGCCAGGACGAATTGATCCCTGTGGCGAAACGTACCACCGCCTTCGGGCCTGACATGTTACCGTCCCCGGCCCCAAAGATGTATGCGTGGCGAGTTCCAAGTGTTTCCACCTAGATCGAACGTAGAATGTAGAGTTCAGTCATGAGGATGTCGACGCCAAGCCGACAATCCGTGCGAGTGAGCGGTGACTGGATCCTAGTCTCGAAGGTTGCACAGGAATCGACGTCAACAGCACTGTGAACGAAACGGAGGGGAGGTGGGTTCCTTGCTGGAAGTTCCGCTCGAGCATCAGACCTTCAAATAGTTTCGTTGGACGTTCCTCGCACTGCCTAGTATCCGGATACTAGTAGCACACCCTCAAGGCCGGTCGCCCGGGGTCACCGACTGTCATACCATCCGCCCCACAATCAATCCGGACTCAATAGACACGGTTTGTTCTGCCCCTGTCACCAGTACGCCCTGACACTCCTGCACCGCCCAGTCACCCGACGGATGGTCCAAGCGAGGACCTCCCCCACCCCCGATATGCGGGTTCTCGTGTCCTCATCCCATTCCAGGTTTTCCCTTTCAAGGGGCTGGGACGTACGGGCTGCGTATATAACTGTGGGCGGCGGTCAGCCAATCTCAACTCTGTCGCCCCTCCCCTCCCCTCTTCACGATGCCTCCCTGCCGCCATCAACCTACCCGCTGTCCCGCAGCTGAGAAGAAAGCTTTGCTGATCGGAATCCGTTACGATCATCACGAAGTGGGTGAGGAGTGGGGTCCTATCCCCACATCGACCTTCAATGTCAAGAGGATCGCCACCCTCCTTAAAAGTGAACATTCCCTTCCACCTTTTGTTTTCGTTCACTCAAACAATACCTCCACACCTTTTAGAGCACTATGGGTATACAAACATTGTTATCATGAACGACGAAGATGACGTAGAAGAGAGATATCAACCAACGAGGATTAACTTGGTTCGCCCCCTCCCTCGACCTCGACCTAGACCTACATACCCTAACGACGCCTTCCTTCAGGAACGCGAGATCACGGCTCTCTGTTGCGGAGTAAGGTCAGGGGACCGCCGTTTTTTCTACTGTATGAGCCTTCCGACCTAGCATTTACCATCACCACCGCTGACGCCACCACAACGATCAGACGCCGGCCATTCGGGCCAGCTGCGTTGCAAGACGGGTAGCGAAGAGGACGGCATGGATGAGAGTGAGTACCCTCGGGCCTCTCATTCGTTTATGTACATTGAGAGCTCTCGCATCAGCGGTCGTCCCAGCCGATGGGGGCGAGATCATAGACAACGTTCGTCACTCGCGTCACCCCACCTGCAGCACGACAAAACATTGACCCTTTTTCCACAGACGCTCCGCGAGTGGCTGGTCAACCCTCTTCCCAAAGGCTCAGCGCTCACTGCGATTTTCGATTCTTGCAACTCTGGCACCCTGTTGGGTAATGGCTCCTCCACATCCCTCTACTCACAACCGTTTACGCTCGGAAAGATCTCCGCCATTATAGGTGCAATAACGTGTATCGGCCATGGGTCAACAAGGGAAAGCGTAGGAGTAAAACCCTCCAAAACCGCGTCGGCACGTCAGCATCGCACTTTCAATGTCGTTTATCACCTTACCCCCTCGTGCAGTTAGGCAGAACGGTCAAGACATTGGTTCTGCGCCTCCGAGCCGACCCCGTTCCACGTTTCGGAAGGGCAGTGGCGAGGCAGAACCTTACTTTCGCAGTCTTGTCCAGGCTGTAGAAGACATGTACCCAACCGCTACATCAGAACCGGCGCAGGTGGCTGAGGAATCTGACAGGCACCACGGGGAAAGATGTACATCCCCGGAGCGTGATGGGCGCGAACGGGAAAGGTGTACACCCCTTGAGCGTATCAAGCACGACGGAGAAAGGTGCGCATCCCCGGAGCGTGATGGCTTGGGGCACGATGGGGAAAGGTGCGCACCTACTGGGCGTGGTGAGCACGACGGCGAAAGGGACGCACCACCGGAGCGTACCAAACATGGGGGGGAAAGGTGCGCCTCCCCGGAACCCCAGTTTGGATGCGATGGGTGGTGTCGCAAAACGATGCCGAAGATGGCGACCCTTGATCATCCGGATGTGGTACGTTGGGCTTTTGATTGTCCTTCTATCCCTTCACATTTACTCCCTTGGTTTTCACAGATATCTATCTCGTCCTCGAACGACGGTCAAGTCTCCTGGGATGCGATTACGCGCAATGGAGGCAGCATCTCAATGACAACAGTGCGTTGATCCCGCCTCCGGACTGTCACTCGATGATCATTGACAACCCACCCCACAGTTCTTGGTTGATATACTCGGTAGGCTACTTCCTCCGTCTCAGGTCGATGCACCTCCTGAACAAATATACCACATCAGAACAATACCCAGCAATAAACTATTCTGAACTAATGACACATCTCAAGTGAGTCCCCATTCGGCTTGGCGGAGACCCGGTTTTAATGTGTTTATTTTCCTGTTCCGGTAGTCATAAGGTGCACTCGTTTACGAGGGACATGCATCGTAGGGTAAAGGAGAGGCGGGCCCGTCGTATAGCTGACAGGAAGAACGCGGATCGCGAGGATGCCGAACCAGAGGAAGGTTCTAAGGGCGAGATGGATAACTTCCAGGATCTCCAGCTAGGAAGCCTGTCGCCGGTCGTACGTTGCCGAAGACAATTTGCTCTGACTTTCTATCGGCTGACCGCCCTTCTGCAGGACATGGAGCGAACTTTCGTTCTCTGATAACCGTTCGATCCGTCACGCGTGTCAATGCGACGACATCCCGGAATTATACCCCCTCATGAAACTGATCATCTATGCATACCCCCATGGCCGTTTTCTACTATGATTGTCTGACATATGTTCCCTCGTCCCGGAAAGGGTTGTTCACTGCAAGGGCATGATACCCGACTTGTCCGTAGTATTGAATTCTGCGTCTGCCCTTGTCCCACCTTCCATTCACATAGCTGCTGCCTATGACGGCGCCTTGCGAACTCTGCCCTTGTCCTGCGCTGATGCGATCCCAAACATTTGAAATCCGACGGAGGGTTTGACCGTACGCCCATTTCTTGTGTATTGACATGTGGGATTTACAGCCGCTTGCGTTTCGATGTTCCGTTTTGAAGTTGTGGCAGTCACTCGTTTTGGGTGATTGAATCTGATGATGGGACAGAGCCCATATGGCGGTCCCATTCATGTGGTGGTAACGTCCACAGAGGCCGGCTTAGTGTCAGGAGCGTGAAGGATGATCCAATGGACGACCCCACGCTGTCTCGTAGTACGGATGTGACACAACCTCTCGTCCTTTGTATCCATGACTTGGAAGATGGCAGCGTTTCGAAGGATTCTGTCCGTCGGCATCCACGTACCAGACTGGACCCGCGCTTAAATCTGCCACGACCAAACGGCAGAGCGGCCAGAATCAAACCCTCGCTCACGAACGTTCAAAAAGGGTGGTCTACCGACCGGGAATTGCACGTACAACCCGGGTCAAGAGTGCCCGGTGGCGGACCCTCCAATGGATGTTAGTAATGAACGACTGGAAGTTCCCCGTGAGTGCGCTCTGCCAGACGTACCACGAATATCGTCGGCCGTCTGGGGGTAGTGCCGGACTTGGACTTGAGCTCTTCCGTCAGCGGAAACGATGAATTGTAACTTTTCACGGCGTAATGGGGCGTAAGGAAGAGGTCTAGGAGGCAGGAATGGCTCTCAGCTCCAGTCAAGGAACGTACTCCAGAGGGAGAGGCTTGCCATTCGGCGACCACTTGGGTCCGCGAACGCAATTAGGCGGAGGAAACCCCTGAGGGCAACCGCTGGACATATCGCTGACCCAATCCCGTCTCACACTTGCCTTAGCCACCACGAACCAGCCCAAACAGTTCAGAATCGGAGGGCACACCCACTCACTTACCCCCAATGGACCGGTGGATAGAGCCCTAACATGCGAGAACCAATAGTATCAGCAGAAGGAGTCCCCACTACTGCCACCGTGACATGACCACCTTCACGTACGTCGATCACGGTCGTCGACGACGTCGACGAAGCCTCAACTCTCGAGTGAGCGGGCCCTCGAACTGGGTCCGGAACCCCTCGAAGTCACCGACATGTCCTTGGACTAGTGCCTCCTGACTCGCCGAGGTGAGGAGTTCCGCAGAGCGCCTGGAGTGGGGTGAGTGCCGCCGCCGGAGGGATCAGGCCGTGCGCTTTACGCCGTAGCCCGGGCACCCACTGCCAGCAAACACTCTTTTCTTCCGTGAGATGTCTTTCCCATCCTCCTTGCGACGCTGCTGTCCATCCACCGTCAGCAACTATCTCTTTTCGATGCAAACTTCGCTCTCCTGCTCACCTCGTCCCCTCTCACGGTGTACCTTGTGGTCGCCTCCGCCTGCGAGTTCTGCGGGATCGAAACCGATCTCTACAAACGAATCAAATCCTACCGCCGTACCATCCGTGCCTTTGCAGCCCTGATCCCATTCCTTTGGCTTGGGCTGAGCATGGTCCTCAGGCTATCCGACCAGGCATTCAGGGATAGCGGGCTCTGTCGCGGCTCGACCTTCAAGGACTGGCTCCGGGACTGTATGGCGTACATTTCCAATATCATCGCGGCCCCTGGAGGTCAGCTCCCGCTTTACGTTTTCTGCCCCGTATATGTGTTCCCCTTCTTCCCTTGTCTATTCAGGAGCTGGTCAGATGTGAAGAAGGACTTCCAAGTTGCTCTGGAAAGAGAACCTAAATCATGGAAGGGAAAATCGCGTACGCCATTTATATGTGTGAAGTGTGTTTGGTGGGTTCTCGTTGTTGTGGGTCCCCGATTAGCCAAATCTCACCCCGCCCAAGGTGCACCATCGATCGCAACCATACGTGGTATACGTATTGCCTATTCGGGTACCTCGACATCTCCTGGGTATTGCAGGTCACCTCGGCCATCGCCGGTCCGCTTGGAGCGAATAGGGTGTCCTACGGTCAGGTCTGGCCCCTCTTTGCGCTCCCGACGGTCGGATACCCATTGAATATCCGCCTACTAGGTGTTGTCCGCTTTTGCTGCAGTCCCCCCTTTTGTGATGACGGTCAAACTCTGTTATGACCGCTATCAGGACCTGTGCCATTTCCTCAAATATTTTCCGAGATCGTGCTTGGCTGAGGTGAAGTACCTCGCTCTCGGCATTAAGCCAGACCCTCCCCCCAAGGACACTCTGGGTCCCTCCAACATCATCCCGTACGGCGACAAGCCCACCGTGAACATCCTGCTCCACCGAACGATCCCTTATCTCCAATTGGCTCGTCCGTCTCCACCTTTGCCTCAAATTGGTTCTGCCGTGCGACACAGGGAAGCGGGTGAGGGTGAGGACACCAGACCTTGCGTTAGCAGTGCGCCGTTACAGGATACTATTGGCGATGAAGTCTAGTGTGAGATGTTGTGCGTCGTGTTAGTATTCAGTTCTTTGGATATCCTATCTTACCCATTACCTGCAGCACATGTTACGTATACACTTCCCTAATGCCATCCGCCGGAACGGGGCACACGTATGGTGTATGTTGTGATTAAGATGACGTAGTTCCGACTTCCTGGAACTTGCAAGGCAAGAAGGGACCGGTGAAATGGATGTGCGGGTCCCGATGAGCCCACCGATCTACGTGACGCTTGCACGATTGTGGTGAACGTAAGGAGAAGAACGCAGAATACGCCCCCCGCTAGACCGGCGGTCACCCCGAGGGGCTAGAGAGAGGGTGAGAGGAACGGGTTGAAGCTCTTCTTACCTGCGAACCGCCACTTCCAGTTTGTGGGTTAGCCTGGAATTCGACATCGCCCCCACCGTGCTCACTGTTCGAAGGGGAATGGAACGACTTTCAGCGCTCGAGGAAAGTGCAACCGCACTCAGTGTGCGAAACGCTTGAGGGGATTATCAGATGTGCGGGTGAACATCACCCATCCCTAAGGTTCCCCTAGCCCGGGTCCAATCCGAAGGGAAGAATCACCCAGCCATCCAACATCCAACCCCAGCCAGGTGGTCCAGGAGTTCTCATAAGCGCGGTTTCCGATGGCGGAGGCGGCATCCCTCTTAGTGAGGGTCCCCGCGATCTGGCGGACCGGACCGAGGACTCCATCGCCATCGCTCGGTGAGGGAGTCGAGACCTGTCATACATATGTTTAGATGCTCGGGTCCATCAAATCGTAAGCGAAGTCCAGGGTGTGTGAATGAGCACGGGGTGAACTTGGGGGCCGGGCTCACAGTCGTACATCGCGGCCGCCCAGGACTTGGATGATTGAGTCCAAGAGATGACGGATTTGTTCCCATGGAGGACCGAGCGTAAGTAGACCATTTCCATTTCGGTCGTGTGCATTGTCGACTCCCTTGATGGTTTGAATGCATTCGCTTTCGATGCGACGGGGCTGGGAGCGGGCGCGGGTTGGTGGGAGAGTACAAAGCGGGGAGCGGAAAGTAGATGAAAGCCGTTCTATTGCGGCGTTATGAGTGGGCTCGTTAGCGTGGTGGCGCACTCCCCGTCATGGATGGAACCCGAGGACGTCCCACCAGGTCATTACAAGCCCTCTGGACTTGAGGAGGGATCCGTCCTGCACCAGGTCATGCATGATGGTCGGGAAAGGTTACTACCTCCAAATGGCGGCTGCAGACCTTTGCAGCAGGGGAGAAGTGCAGCTGAAATTGAGACAGTTGCAGGGTTGGTTACTAACCTTACTAACCGAGTTCGCTCCAGGGTCCGAATTACCCCTTGATGCACCGACACGTACCCGGGACGGTCGCGTATACTAGATATCGCCTCGCAATCTATCAGGCTGGAGACTGAACAACTTTCTTAAATCTCTCCCATCGTAGGATCCTCGCCTTGTTCTTCTGTTTCCCCAGTGTGCAGGGAACCCTCAACGAGCCACCGATTTGTATCTCTTCCTCAAACCACCATGTCTGTCCCTCTCATCACCCTTAACGACGGGAACAAGATCCCTGCTCTGGGATTTGGTTAGTCGATTCCCTTTTACTTCAAGCTCCTACACGGAGTATGCTGACCGTTCGAATTCCGGCATAGGTACTTGGCAGCTCAAGCCTGATGAGGTCGCCGTCAATCCAGTCGCGCATGCGCTGAAGAGCGGATATAGACATATCGATTGTGCCTGGTGAGGACCGCTGACCGCTCAGCGCTATCTGACGGGAAGGTGACGAGGATTTTCGTTTACTAGGCTGTATCACAACGAGGAATACGTTGGAGAGGGTATACGCCAGTCCGGTGTACCGCGATCTGAGATCTTCGTGAGTGGATGGCTCTAGCCTCTTGCGGGACCAAATCGGACGGATTGGTTGATCGCTCGTGGACTTGGCTTCTGTAGATCACGAGCAAGCTCACGAATACCTCACACGAGCGTGTCCAGGAGTGTCTTGATTCCAGCCTGGAGAAGCTCGGGGTTGACTATATCGATCTCTACTTGGTCCATTGGCCGGTAAGCGTTCCAGCCGTCACCCTCCCTCCAATCATGTAACCACAACCTACGCATCTAACAAACTAACGGACCGCGGTGTCTCTCGCCAGGTCCCCCTCAATCCGAACGGAAACCACCCAGATTTCCCCACCCTCCCGGATGGATCCGGTCGCGACGTCCTGTTCGACTGGAAACTCAAAGATACCTGGAAACAGATGGAAGACCTTCTCAAGACCGGAAAGGTCAAGAGTATAGGTGTCTCGAATTTCTCCCAGAAGAAGTTGGAGGAGGAAATCTTGCCTTACGCCACCATCGTCCCTGCCGTTGACCAGGTCGGTGTTCTTACTAATTCCCATCGCCGATCTGCCCCGAGGATGATGGATTCGACGTCTATGCCGCTTGTTAGCTCGAGCTTCACTTGTATAACCCCGATCACAAACTCGTGGAGTTCCTCAAATCTAAGGGAATCGTCCCAGAGGCTTACTCCCCCTTCGGTTCTACTGGATCACCGCTTTTCAGCGACGACGTCGCGGTGGAGATCGCTTCGAAGCACTCCGTCAAGACCGCCGACGTACTCCTGGCTTGGTTGTGTATGTCCAGTTCCCATTCTGAGCCAGAAAACCAGCGTTCATGTGCATTTGGCCCCGTAGATAAAAAGGGTTGTGTGGTTATCCCAAAATCCGTAACCCCTTCTCGCATCGATGCCAACTTGAGTGGATTCATCGACGCCCTCGGGAAATTGGACGACACCGACGTCGAGAAACTCGATGGTGTTGCTGCAAGTGGCAAGCAGAAGCGTTTCATCATGCCAGCTTGGGGTGACTCTTCTTTCCTCCTCAGTTTCGTCAATCTCCCGTATACTAACAATCTTCACTGTAGGATCGCGCGTCCAATTGGGTTTCGATAACTGGGTTTCGTAAGGTCTATGCGGGTCGCAGAATCAACATCGAATCCGAACTCCTTGTGGTGACTGTACATTATTGGTGGTCCGTGTATGAAGTATGTATGAAATCGTATCAACGATGCACGAGAGAGAAGATTACTTTCGTTTCTTTCTTGATTCACCTACCACGGTCTCGACCGTCAAAGCCCTTCAAACGCAGATTTCAGCACCCTCTCCTGCTGAGCCTTATACACGGCTCCGGTCCCAGTCGCAGGAACAGCATCCTCCTCTCTCCCTCTATACCCAATCCTCACCTTCGTCTTCAACTTTTGGGTCAAAAGGCTATTCACCCTCGGCTCAATATACGTAAACGCTCCTTGGTTCCGAGGCTCCTCTTGCACCCAGACGATCTCCCTAGCTTTCGTGTACCTCTTCAGCGCGGCGTGGAGCGCCTCGAAGGGGAAGGGAGAAAGCTCTTCCAAACGGATGAGTGCGACCCTATCAGAGAGGTTCCGTGTCTGGCGTTCCTTTACGAGGTCATAGTAGAGTTTTCCGGTAAGGAGGGCGACACGGTTGACCTTGGATTTGTCTGAGATTGGGTCGTCCAAGACTGGTTTGAACCGTGTGTCTGGAGCCATTTCCTCGAGCGAGGACGTCGCGGCCTTTGAGAACCAAACGAGTTAGACCTGGCAGCGATAAAAAACCGGGGTGGGTGACTCACTGGTAGACGAAGCAATCCTTTTGGTGATGCAACTATGAGCGGCTTCCGATAGTTTCTCTTCATCTGCCTTCTTAACAGATGGAAATACTGCGCGGGCGTTGTTGGGAAGGCGATATGCATGTTGATGTTTGGTTCTTCCTTATCAGGACCATATCGGTCGTTCGACAACTACGAGGTATCACCATCAGCGCCGATCATCCCCAACCAAGGGGATTCCTCACTTGCAACATGCGCTCCAAACGGGCAGAAGAGTGTTCCGGCCCCGCGCCGTCGAGGCCATGTGGAAGGAGCAACACAATACCGCTCTGACGAAGCCATTTCGCTGCGGATGCTCTGTTAACGTACTGAATGAAATAGGCCAAGAATCTTGGACGTACTCTCAGCAGAAGAGATGAACGTGTCGATCACCACCTGCGCGGTATTGAAGAAGTCTCCGAACTATTAGAAGGGGAAGAGGTGTCAGAAGCCGAAAGCTTCAACTCATCTCTCCTCACCTGTGCTTCCCAAATCGGCAGGATGGTCGGACGTTCCCAACTAACGCCGTACTCAAACTGCCCACATAAAGCGTCAGTCAAATCTACCCCCTTCACGCAGACAAACGGGAGTCACAGCCATAACAGCGAATTCGCTCAAGGAGCTGTTCGCAAGCTCCAACTTCGCATCGCACTCCAGCTCAGCATTCAAGGGTACAACAACCGACTCGTCCAATTGGTTCACGAACATTGCATGCCTTGGCAGTCGTGAGCCACCGCACGTCAAGCAGAAGCTGTGGAAGCGGACCTTTGCGAGAAAGTTCCCCTTCCCACGTCTTGTCCAGATATCCTGACATCGTAGCCCTCCAACATGAGAGATCCAAATGCCATGGCTTCCGCGGTAGCCCAATCCAGGCCATTCCCAGCCTCGACTTTCTCAAGGCGAGAATTGACGTGGCGTTTTAGGCGGGGATGAATTTCCTAGATCGTAAACGTATGAGAGTACCGGGGCAGGGTGAGCGGGCGTGAAAGCGTACAAAGCCTTTAGGTGAGGTAGTAACACTAGCCCTTCCGACATTCCTAAGAGTTTCCTCCGAAACACCCGTATCAGGGTTCTTCTTGGCCTTCTCACTAGCAGGCCAGACCATCGTACGCCATTGATCATTGGGAGTCGGGACGGTGGGTTCAAAAGACGGGACAGCTGCAAGCTTCTCTTCAAGGATTACCTTATGAGACTTGCGAACCTCGGCAACTTCCTCAGCAGTCATGATTTTGTCGGCCTTCATGGTAGGGGGTACGGTGAAGTCAGTTTCTCCAACCGCGATGTCATGCGAGATGATACAGGCTCACCACAAGTTGATCCCCGTACAATTCCGGAACAGACCTTCGGGACCGGATCTTCGAGTACATGAGGGGCTGAGTAAACGCCGGCTCATCCAATTCGTTATGTCCCCTGCGCATGTCCAGTCTTAGCCGAAAAGAAACAATGACGTCTGGACCCACTGACCAACGGCGATATACGATCAGATCCACAATCACATCCTTCCTGAAATGGCTCCTATATGCGAACGCGGCCTCGATTGCCTCCGCCACATCTAAGACACAGATAACACCGTCAAGGGCGCATCACCAGCCATGACGTGAACGGTGATTAAAAAGAGGGTTTTAGCCCTTAAGGTTATATCTACCTTCTGGATGATCGCCGTTGACATGAAGCACGGGCGCGTTGATCATCTTGCCTATGTCCGAACTGTAGAGGGATGACCGCGCGCCTGTGGCTGGGGTCGTGTATCCGATACTAGGAACCCGTGGTTAGTTGGCATTCAGGGAGCTTCCTGGGAATCCAACCTGTTGCTGTAAGCATAGTTGGTTAAACACTAGATCCAAACGTCAGAAGAGCGCTACGAGAGCTCACTTGACCACGATATGAACGGTTCCGCCGGTGGTGTAGTGGGGGAGATTGCTCAATCCAAGACCTTCCATGACAACTCCCTGGCCGGCGAACGAAGCATCCCCGTGAAGTTGGACACACATGACCCTATCGCCGAGTTTGCAATCATCAGGGGATGTTTTCAAGAGCGAGTACTGTTTCGCTCTCGTCTTCCCAAGGGCCACGGGATTCACCGCCTCTAATCATGAAATTTCGAAACCGTGCCAGCGAACCAAGCGGGAATACCCACCTAGATGCGAGGGGTTCGGGAGAAGCGAAACCTTTATCGGTTCTGAGGACCCTTCGTAATTCAGATAAGGTGAGGCAACTAAATTTCTCCACATGAGATTTTGAGGGACACAAAGCGGGGTTTGACGACCCACCCAAATGGCTGACAGCGTCCCCTGAAACATTCAAATCTGCCGGGAACTCGCAGTTTCCCTTGATTTTATGGAACAGTGCAGTATGGGAGTATCCAAGCAGTTCGGTGAGAATGTTCATCCTCCCACGGTGAGCACTACCCAGGACGATATTACGAACGCCAGCTAAAAAGGTGTAAGCGGGAGGCCAGGAACGTGCGTGACGCGAAACAACACACCTTGGGCCGCAACGGAGAACAAGGTATCCAAAGCGGGCAACAGCGACTCTCCACCTTCCAACCCATACCTCTTCAAATTTGGGAACTTTGCCTGCATGAAGTGATCAAAGGATTCGCTTCTCGAAACCAAATCATGGATCCGTTTCTTCCTCCCCAGTGAGAGCTCACACCGACCCCCATCGGATTTCCTCGACTCGAGGTAATGGGCGAACCAAAGTGCTTCGGTATGGGAAGACGAATGGTTGAACTCGTATGCCAACCCCCCGACGTACGTTGCGTGGAGGTATTGAGTTATCTTCGAGAGCGTCCACCACTCATCTTGCTCCTCATTCGATCCAATTGGTTTCGTCCAAACGATCCCGTTCACGTTGTATTCCTTCTCGGGGTCCGTGAGGTTGTACCGTACAGGGTCCAAAGCGGGGACCCGTTCCCGGTGTAGCAGCTCAAGCGGGTCGATCTTCGCGGCAGCGTGACCGAAGGTCCGGAAAGCCTCGACGTACTGCAGCAGTGGGGCGTTCTCGACGCGGTTTTGCAGCTGCTTCTCGCTGTCTATTTCAGAAGACGGGTGTCCGTAAGTCCAGGTACCATTTCGTAAGTTCCGGGAAGTTGGTTAAGTACTCACAGTCAGCGTGGGTGAAGATCCGAGGTTTCCGGAACCCAAAAGACTCGTCGTGGTACGAACGAAGTGAGCCGAATGCCCTGTGGACGAGGCCGGAAGACGACCTTGAGATGCTGACGTGTCTCAGCATGTGTGGTGGGATGAAAGAGCGAAAGCAACTGAGGGTTTTACCGGGAGAAACGGCGGTGAGGAAGTCCGAAGGGGATCCGGCGGGTTGGTGACCAGGCGGCGGGACGTAATAATAACTGTAAGCATTAAGCTCCGTCCTGCCGAGTGTGGGGAAAGTCGACGGGGCGCTCGGCATTCAGTATCGAGGCCGTATGCGGCTTCTTCCCGGCACAGCGGTCGCTTTGCGCTGTTGCGGTCATCTATCACGGGTGTATTGTACACTCTATCCCCATCTAGGCTTTCCCGACGCTTAGCACCTCATCCACGCTCTTCTCGCCCTTGACTACAGACTGAACGATGGGCAACGCTTTCGAGAAATCGGTGAACAGGATGTGTCGAATGCCCAGCCTCGTGCAGTAAGCCGCCAGGTCGTTCTCTCCGTCGTCCTTTTGTTTCACGAAAAGGACGTCGGCGTGTTCCGCCGCGGACATGTCTGGATTGATCGCCTGTAAACATCCCACTCCAAACGACGAAGGCGACCACGGTGTACGTACCCGATACCCCATCTCCGAAGAAGAACAGAGTCGGTGGGTTGGCAAGTTCCCTGTACGGCAAAATTGCCCTGGACTTGTCATGGCCGTATCCACTACACGGAGGGTTAGCCTTCCCGTCACCGGAAGGGTTTGCACCTATCACGTACCTCGATGCATGACGGTACTTGACTTGCCACTTCCCATCAGGGTGGAGCTCAACATCGTTTGAGATGATTTCGATCTCCTTGGATTCCTCATCCCCAATGTGCTTGGACAGTACGGCCCGAATCAGCGGTGCCATCCCACTACACACCCACTCAGCGACTTGGTCCAGCACTTGGAGAAAGTTGAACGTGCCTAGACACGATAACGACCGGCACATCGTTCGACTTGCACCAGTAGTAGAACTCCCTGAAACTCTCGTCCAGTGTTACGGCTAGCGGTAGCCAATCAGACCTCCAACGGCCATCTCCTGAAGTAGACGTCAATGGACGTACAGTTCTTCAAGAGCTCCTTGCACTCGTCGAACGTGTGTCCGTTCGCAACCACGCTGTCCAACATCTCACGGAAAGCGTCCCTACGGTGGCACCAAGGGTCAGGACTTCGGGCCGCACGACCCGACGCGAGCATCAAGTACCTGAAGGTTTGTTCCCCAGCCAGCACCCTCAGATTACCCTCCCTCCGCTTCTGCTTGCCATACCCAATATTATCGGTCATGTCTGTCCATCGGAATCAGAATCGCGGAACCAGAGGGGATACTGTAGAACGATCTACAATCGTTCGAGTCATAGCTGGTGATGGTTCCATCCCTGCAGTACGAACACCGTCGTCGAGCGAGCAGAAAGGGTTAGATCAGCCTCAGGATCGATGGGATCATATATGTAGTGAGAGAACGCAGACCGACCAATCAGTCAACACCACGAATTTCTTGTCCGTATGAATGGGTGGGTAAGGCAGCGTGCTCTCTGGTATGTCGGTCATCGTCGTTTGTCTGAACGATGGACCCGGGTATGTTGCGTTTGCGCACGTAGGGAACGGGCATCACCGATCGTCACACCGAAAAGCAAGAACCTGGGGTTATCTCCGTATCGCCCTATGCTACAACGTACATAAGTTACTTACAGTGATTACGGTTATAAGAAATTAGAACGCGATATAGTTACTGGTGCACATTACAGGTACAGGTCGCACCGGGGTCAGAACAAGATAGAGAGAACATAATACAATAACCAGAAGCTGCTTATCGTGTACGCGCTTCCGGTGACGCCAAAATTCCAGGCTGTAGGGTTTGCAGCATCGACGAGAGGAATAGCAGCACCTATCGTCTCGTTTAGGCACGTCAAGAGGTTCGTATCGATGTTCGTGGGGAGGGGGGCGTCCGGTAGACTCGTGTTATCCGAGAGTTGAGCCGTGTTGTTATACCCTTCCAGCATCAACGCAGCACTACTAGCTCGGTAGTACTGCACGACCTCCTCGGGCTTGGGGGAATTTGGATCGCTGATGTTATACGGTGCAGGTGTGTTGGAGACTCCAGAATTCAAGACCGACGAACAATTTTGCTGGAGGGCCGTGACCATGGCGGTCGCCGTATTGGAGTCCGTAACCAGGTAGAACGTCGTGTTCTGGGATGAATACGTCGATGTGACCATAACACCACCAGGCCGTGTCGAGTTGTCTGGACTCCCATACTGGTGAAAGAATCATTAGCGTTCACAAAAGACGCGGGAGAGGAATTTGAAATCAGTGGGGTGTGCTTACCTCGTTCTCGTGGATGTAGTGAGCACCGTAGATATAGGCCCCGCCAAAGGCCAAAGGCCAGAAGAAGAACGGAAATCCGTACCCAGCTACGCCGATGGGGTACCCTGCATATCCGCTTCCGTACTTTCTGTTTGCAGGCGAAAAAATTCATTTCACGGTGGTCAAAAAAGGAGCCCACATCGGGTGGGAAAGGGTTGTTCAGACGAACCTGTTCCCATATACATCGCTTCGGCTTCCACCACCAACGGTCCTCCCCGTGAAGGCGCCGGATGGAATGGTCGAGACTGGGCCTCCACCTTTGCCGTACGTTGTCGCCGAGTTCTTTCCCCCCGGGAGCCCCTTGAAGTCGTTTCGAATCTTTGTCCCCCCAGATGAGGAACCGCCAGAGTTAGACTTGCCACCTCCACCACCGCTGCCACCTCCCTTTCCACCTCCACCTCCTCCACCTTTGCGACGATAGAGAGTCTTGGTTATGCCGGGCACGTATACCATGGTGGGCGGGGGAAATAGGAATAGCGATGTTGGCCTTCCCAGGCGTGGACAGAATTATAGGCTGCACGGACCCCGGGGCGGTGAAGCAAACTTCTGATTGGACCTTGGGACTCCCCCCGTCCCGCATCACACTGCCAAGTCGATTGGATCCACTGCCGAGCTTTGTTCCAGACCCACGTGCAAAACGTCACGCGTCATCCGTCAAAAGCTCCGAGTCGATCAGCCTCAAAGTCAAACTCTCTTGAACAAGCTCAACGAACATTCTACTTGTCGGTCACTTATCGGTGGATCTCTCTCACCGGCTGAGATCGACACCAGTATCTTTTTCCAATTCCTTCCTCGCTGTGCTTGTTCCCACCGTTCCGGATGAGCGCCTTGTAACTAGTTGGTGGTCCGTCCGAGAACCTTCCAAAAGCCACTTCCGTTCTCGGTTGGGCCCGGGCTAACGATGCCTGGGCTGTGTCTCACCGCGCGTTCAATTGCGGGCCGTGTCCACCTGAGCGGCGGGTTCGCCCGACCAGCTTCTGGTAGGTTACTTAATCAAACAAAGCGCTGGGCTCCTGGCACCAGCGATGGAGATCCCGAAATGGACGGACACACCGGGCGGTTTGTTTCATTCATCCCAGGCTTTCAGCTACTCTAGTAGGTACGAGAACACCGCAGTAACGGGTATGACCAACACAGCCTCGGCCTAGCTACCTTCAGCTCGTCGCTTGACGTCGGGGTCCTGATCGTCATCGGCGGCGGCGACCTGGGTCCTTGCGGTTTCTTGGTCGCCAGGCGTGATCAAGTCGTCCTGAGAACCTGACATGACCTTCTTATTCTCGATGACGTTGTGGGTATCGCCCAGGAAGAAGTTCTTGGTGAAGAAGGCAGCGATGAAAGGAATAAAACCTGTGCGTCGTCAGATCTCATCAACTTACCACCCATTTGGAAGGAACTAAACTTACACAGGATCAGTGCGGGCAGGTACATAACGTACATGGTATCGTCGTACGCCTTGATAACGCCGGCCCTAATCTCTGGCGGGCTTGTTCTGGCCGTTCTGATGGACCCAAAGATCTTGAGAATCTGCCCTGCGCTGAGTTTATCGCTCAAGTATTTGTTCAAGTTGCTCGGCATTTTCTCACTGCACGAGTTCACATCAGATTACACGGCCCCAGCGCGAGATGAGCGGTTCCGACTTACTTCCAGATGGCGGTTGCAATCGCGCTTCCAATGGCACCCCCGATTTTTGTCCAAAGGGCCAACAGAGCAATGACGGTAGCCATGTCCTGGTGGGGTACAGAAGCTTGTGTAGCTACACGGGAGCCAACCACGCTGAATGCTCCACCAAGTGAAATGAGGATCTGGGTCCAGACGAGGGCGGCATCACTGTGCAAAGTCTCATCAACGATTGGAAACATTCAGGAGGTGCAGCTCCATACGTTGCATTCTTGCCACGGGCGTAGAACGTTAGACCGAGGGCGATTATCCTAATGCCCAAACCGAATATTTGGAGGTACTGCACAAGAAATGAGGAACCCATTTTGTCGTGCCGAGACTGATCCGAATATTACCTTGTACCGATGGGTCGCGCGCTGGATGGCGCCGGCGAGCAAGCCGAATACACACAGACCGACGGTTGTAGTGTTGTTGAAGAACACCCAGTTCTGCGTAGGCCTGGGGATCTCAAGTGAATACCATTATCTTAGGTCCATGTTCGGTTGGGAACCCTTACCAGTCTTTGACGACATATACCCAGCTGGAGAAGAAGGTCGATCGCAAGTTTCCGGAAAGGAAATAGAAAACGTCGATGATCACACAACACAGGAAGGTGCGGTTGAGCACCCGGAGAGGCATCAGTGGATGTTCGGCCCACTTCATCTCGTAAAAAACGAAGAAGAGAAGCAAGACACCACCAACGACGAGCATGGCGATAATCGAATCTGGGGGCGAATCGCATCAAGCCACGAGAGAGGTAAAAGGTAAACGCGCCCTACCGTTTTCCCACCCACCCTTCGCATTTTTGTAGAGCGTGAAGGGAAGAAGGACCAAAGCCCACCCGGCACCAAGGAGGATAAGACCGACAGCGTCGATCTGGGCCCACCAGCTCCTGGCGAGCTGCCACCAGGTGAGACGTTCCCCCTTGTTCTTGACCCGTCCGTCGTAAGAAGATGCGGCGATTGAGAGGACGCCCAACTTCTTGGCCTTGATGTCCGCCCAGAACAGTACCATCAGGGCGGGTGCCATAACTGTGGGCATGATTATCTGCGGAGTCGGGCAGAGAAAAAATTAGCTGAAGGACTGGCGCGCGCTCTTAGACAGCTACCGCAAACATTCCGTATCCCCACCGCCAACCATCTTCTCCAAGACCATTGACGATGTATCCTCTGCCGTCGTGTATTAGCACCATGCGGGTGAAAAAACAGCCGGTCTCACGAGATGAATGCGTTGACGATATAGGGAGAAGCCGGGAGGGCCGTCATAAAACCCCTCCATTTCAGCGGAGAGATGTCCGCCACCAAAATATCGGTAATCAAATCTATACCGGTATTACCGACTGTGTACAGAAGTTCACCTGTAGTTGGATACAACACAGATTAGCGCGGAGTTGCGCCATGTGGTACGAGAGTTGGTTGAACATACCAGCTGCGAGCGCATTGACGCTCTGGGCGGAAGCGACGACAATGAAGCCGAGGACATAAAAAAGTAGAGAAACCAAGTACGCAGTTGGGCGAGAGGTGGTGTCAGACAGTTTGGCAATGAATGGCTTAGCTGTGAGTCAAGGGTCGCCACGCATCAGCTGGGTGACCAAAGGGAGCCGGAAACGGACGTCGCACGCACCAACAGCGCCGAGGACGTAGATAGCGACCTCGACGGTACCTAGGATGGAGTGTTTCCCGAACGCCGAGGTGGCGAAGGAGAAGAAGTTTGAGACAGTGCTGGAGCTGAGGGAGTATGCGTATGAAATGAGACCGATCGAGACATAGAACAGCCAGATCGGCGCTTTCCCCTTGCCAGACCCAAAGACACGGTGGAGAGCTTCTATACGAGTGACACCGATATCTTGTTCGCCGACGGTGTTTTCGCCCGAATGGGAGGTCACACGGGCAAGGTGCGGTTGGTCATCAAGAGAGGGAGTCCGTTTGCTGGAATGAGTGGACTTGGTGTCGTCATGGGCGTCACTGGGGGTCGGAGCGGCCATTGTGGAGGAGCCTGGGGTAGGGAAGGTACCGTATGTCCCCGACATTGTAGCAGAGCGAGCCAGAGGCTTATATAGCGGAAGAGGTGAGGAGAAGCGATGAGTTTTATCAGATAAGATGGCAGACTTCCATGGTGATCAAAAGAAGGGGCGGAGCTTCAATCCCACCCCCGTTTGCACGCCAAGCGGGGCGTACCACACGTCTGGAATAGGCGAGTAATTTTTTTCCTCATTCGTGAGATTTAAACGACGAATGCAGATGAAGCAAAATCCGGCTGACCGATATCGGGGCCAGGGCTCGGCCAGTCCAAGGTCCGCCGGAAGAGATCGGATCACATAAGCGGATGCCCGGGAGTTTTTTTTATCAGATAAGAAACTTGTCGGTGTTGCTGTTACAGCGCCCCATCGCACTGCACCTGCTACCGATTTACGTTTTTCGGTCCAGTCTTACCTCCCCTCCCATTCCCCAGCTCGCCTCCCAATGCACCAGTCAACAAAGACCGTTGTCGTCCTCGGCGCATCATACGCCGGCAAGCTCAAATTCCGCCACGTGTACCGTATTTACCCGGCTCACACTACCTCATACTTCCCACAGGTCACAGAGCGGTCCACCAGCTCGTGGAAAAACTTCCGGAGGACTGGAGAGTCCTCGTCATTGAAAGAAACACGTACGTATCACCCTTCCCCCCGCCTCCTGCGCGTTATGTATTGACTTGAACGCCCTAGACACTTCAACCGTGAGTCAATCGCGCGTTTTAAATCTTTTTTTACCCTTCTTTTGATCTCGGAACCCTGATTCAATTCGCAACTACCAGACCTGTATACCCTACCACGTCTGGCTGTGTTGCGGGGCCATGAACACAAAGCTTGTGAGTGACTTCCAAGGAACCTTAAATGCGGTCTGACAATTGACTTATTGGCTTAGTCATCCCGTACACGAAGTTATTCAAGCCAAAGGCCTGCCCTGGCTGCGCTCCTGCTACCGACCTACCAGAACCGGTTCAGTGCCACGATTTCATTCACGCAAACGTTACGTCCGTAGAGGCCCATCGGGTCAACTTCACCCGACTATCCACCCGCCCTTGTGACGTGGACGTTCCCTCACACGTGGACTTCGACTACCTTGTCTACGCACTGGGTTCACACCTCCCTGCTCCTATAAACATCTGGTCGCCTAGCCGATCCATCGGCCCTGGAGTGAGTTTTCCCCACCGGACAGAACTTTCAGAGTTTCACCTAGTATTTCAGACACCGAATCCCTCACAGGAGTCTCTCCTATTGGACGACGAGCACAACGGCTCCAAGACCAAATCACGACAGTGGCTGCGGACAGCCCACTACAGGATAAAGGCTGCCACTTCGGTCCTTGTCGTCGGCGGTGGTGCTCTCGGCGTCCGTGAGTGCAAGCGGCCTACCGTCGTTACAAACCTTCCTGACCCTTCTGTAGAGTTTGCGACCGATATAGCAGACGTATACCCAAACAAAGAAGTCACCCTTGTTCACTCCCGAGACCAGCTGCTACCCCGCTTTGACAAATGGATGCACGACGCAGGTACCGTTCCCTTATGACCCCTCCCACCCGCTTGGTAACTCACGGGCCGTGTGCGCCAGTTATGGACCGGCTCCGCGAAATGAACGTCCGGACTCTGCTCAATACCAGAATAGACCTGAACTCCCTCAGGACTCCTCCACCCAGCCCGTATACATGCGGCACGCCGACCGTCGGAAGTGCTAGCACTCCTGATCTCTCCCCATCGTTCTCAATGCTAGAGCTATCGGAGAGCCCATGCCCCACCCCTCCCCCCGCATCTCCACACTTTCCATCTTTTATCCTACCACCCCCAGAGGATACCTGCGCCACGATCAAGACGACGGATGGTAGGGAGATCAACGCGGACCTAATCGTGCGAACCCCTGTAGTTTCTCATCGATTCTCGACGCTTACATTCTCTGTAGCTCTTCTGTACAGGCCAGAAACACAACACTTCGTTGTTGGAGGCGTTGTCACCCAATTCAATCAACCATGAGAGTGGTTCGGCGGCATACGTCACACCCTCCCTCCAACTCGGAGTCAAGGCGGATAATGGAGAGATCCAGCCCTCCGAGTATCCGCATATTTTTGTCATCGGGGACGCCGCCGACGCCTTCGGGGCCCTAAAATCTGGCAGCGCGGCCTGGGGCCAGGTAAGCGACCTACCGTACTCTTCTGGTGGTACATTTACCGATGCTCCTTCGTTAGGCGGAGCACGCCGTTAGAAATATTGTCCGGCTGATCGAAGGACGAGACTCCGAGCTAGAGGCGTATACTGCGCCTCCAGTGGGAATCAAGGTCTCATTGGGTATAGTGAGTTGTCTGCATTCCTGTGTTTCTTCGGCCTTGACTCTGACCTGCTCCGGAACTCCTAGAAACACGCCGCCCACCAAACAAACAGGCGAACCTTCGAAAAGAAGGAGAACTGCTGTGAGACCCTGGGAATCAACAACATGTGGAAGCGGCGAGGTTTGTCATTGGATGACATGACCGTCTAACACACCCGACCATCCCTCCCGTGGACCGGGAGGAGCATTGCTTTGGGGTTGATCTAAGTTAATGAACGTGGACTCTTCGATAATTCTGTTTCAAACATTTGCAGCCAGCATTTCCAATCGCCTTCCCAGTGTCTGTTTTCGGGATGTAGCGGGACCAAGTGTATTTCGTACTAATTTTTAACAATAGATTACGTTTGTGCGAGGGTGGGGGGCTTGAGTTTGAGGAGCTGGATGGGGAGACCAGCGGGAATATTGTAGAAAGCTGGAACGGATCCGAGAGCTGACTCCGATGGTGGTCGATCGGTGCTCGAGCACTCTCCTCTGCACTCACGCGTATGCAAGTCACTCCGTCTGAAGCTTTGCCACTCGGTCAGAAAAACATACTGCCGTCCGTTCAGTACTGACCGGTACTGAAAATTGAATATTGGCACCCCATCTTTGAAGTTTGAACCACGACGATCAGAGCTGGTCAGACCTGTTGGCCCCTGACGCCGTATCAGCACTGATCAGCGTTGGTCACCACTTGTCTCACCGGCCGGCACCCAACAGTGACCTGATCAGTTTTCCGATGCGGCGGCGGCCCGCCCCGTCAGATCCTCCCGCCTCCTTCCCTGTGTCGGCGACAAGCTCACCGTATCATGGTTACATTCAAGCCGGCTCCTCTTTCTGCCCGACGTTTCTCGTCGGCGCCACACACCCTCGAAGCGCAACCCCGCTGGTTTCCTAATACCATGACCCCGCTCCATTGGTTTGCTGATGATATCTCGCCTTGGGTAGAGAATTGGCCTGAATCTTCACTTTGCTTCTAGGGATCTTGGTGACTTGGTCGCCTGCGGGCATTGACGCGGGAGTCAGAGCCTCTCTCATTCAGATTTACCCCATCATTCTCTCGGCGCTGTTGGCCATCAGTCGCCATCGGCTGTCCCAGTCCGGCGCACACTATGCACTCACCATCACCTCGCCCCCTCTCATTGTGTACTTGACTATTTCCTCCATCTGCGACATGTTTGGGATAAAAACCAGCGTCTACAAGAGGATTCGGTCCCGTCGCCGCACCATTCGTGCCCTTGGGGCCCTGATTCTGCCCCTCTGGCTTGCACTGAGCTTTGCCCTCTGGTTATCGAAGTGGCAGGTCGGTTGTGAGGAAGTGAGCGTACCAGGGGCGTTCTCGCGGTGGTTGTCGCACGTCATCCTTCACACCATCGGCGCTGTGATTTTTCCCTTCGGCTGGTACCCTGGCACCCCGATCACCACCTCAATTTTCCTCCTTCTGTTCAGGAGGCGGTCCCAAGTGATGGCGGATTTTCGAGCCTGCTGGGGAAGAGAACCTAAACCATGGGGGAGTTGGCGTATACCGTGGACATTCGTCAAGTGTGCGTGGTACGTTTGTCATTATGGGCTCCCGGTTGACCAAATCTAAACCGATATAGGCGTGTCATCGACCGCAACCATTAGTGGTTTATATACTGTCTGTTCATGCTCCTCGACTGCGCCTGGGCATTTCGGGTTATCGATGGTACCATACATTTTTGGAATGGATACGCGTTGTCTTATGGTCAGGTATGACCACCTTTACTCTGTTGAGGGCCAGGCGTCCATTGAATATCCGTGTGCTCAGTTGTTGTCCACGTTCGCCGCAATCCTCCCTCTTGTACAAACGGCCAGGCTCATCTACGACGGTCGCCGGGCACTGCTCCGTTTGATCCAACGCCTTTCGGAGCGGTGTTTGGCTGAGGTGAGGTACCTCGTTACCGAATTTGAGCCAGGTCCTCCTGTCAAGAACAGTCACCTTCTCCTCGCCGTTGCCTCATACCCAGAGGAGCCACCTCTTGGAAAACCACGCGACCAGATAACCACTCGCGTCCGGTCGACATATCGACCACTTTTTTCGGAGGGCCCTGCAGTGCGACGGGGGCCGGGCGGGGACGAGGGCACTAGATCTTGCGCTCGTTGTGCACTTTAGTGAACTCTGTTTGCGACGAGGTCCAGTGGTGGTCGGTGTGTTTCGCGTCGCGGGTTGGCGGCCGGCTCCTGACGTCTTATTGTAGCACATGCCTTGTATAATGGAACTTATTGCATGTGATATGTGGTAACTTATCATAGAACGGATTCTTGACCTCTCAGAACTAACCAAGACCTGCCCTCACTGGGCTTTGGTGCGTCGCGATTGGATCCCTCTTCTTTGACCTTTGTTGCGATTCATTGACGTGGCAAACATGTCTGATCGGCGTGTCCCCTGGTTAGGTCGGTTGGAACCTTACCTGCGGTCGCCGCGTGGTCAGTGTTCTGATTGCAGGTTCCGCCTCCTATCCGTCCTGTGAATTTTCGGGACGGGGGGTATTCCCAAAATGGAAGGAGCTTCGTTGAATTGCGGGGCGGATTTCTCCATTTGGAGGAGGATCGGGCGAGAATCGTCTTGAGTCATCTGCGCCTTCAGAAATGGTAGGTCACATTCTGACGCACACACGTACACGCTCAGTGTGGCAGGGCATACGCCAGATATTCGATTTTTACTAAAAGGGGGGGGGCCACAATCCCAGGCTACTCGGTTTAACTCTCTGATTCCGTGACCGTCCTGCGTCCCGCGATTACACTCTGCGACTGGCAGGTCGACCTCGCTGGAACGCCGAACCTGGGACTCGACGCTGCTATTGTCGCTGGTGCTGGTTCCTGGACTTGGGTGCCGTAAAGAATGCACGAGTTGTTAACCTCTGGCCTATTGATAAGATTGTTAATAATAGTCACTATCTACCGAGAAGTCAAGGGACTCAAAGGGCCTGTTATTAACACCGCTCATCATCGAACTCGTGACCGCCCGCGTTGCACCCATCGTTCCGCCCTGACGGTACCCACTTCAAACCATGGGCCTCATGGGCCTAATGAGGCTCCCTGCCCTGCTGCCTTTGGACGTGCACAGACATCTTCGAAAACGTCGCTGCGTTGTCTGTCTATATCAGCTGCGAACCACGGCTCCGCATTGGGGATGGGCCGCTGAGCCAGTTCCCCAACTGAGGATGCACGCATGATGGGAGGCCCAGTTCAGCGCAGTCCCGAGGTCCGACGCCCCGTCGTGGTGGCGTGCACTGGTGGTTCGTTATCCGTATCAATTCTCACAACTCGAGCTCATCAACCACCAGCTTCTCGCAATTCGCACCTGCTCCGTCGCTATTGATTCAACGGCAGGTGAACGAACAGCATCGAACTTCATGTGGATCAACTCCAGCCCGCAGACGAGCAGAACGTTGGGACGCTCACTTGGATGATCCACACTCGTTACAGAAGGAGCAACCTTGGTAACGGGTTTGGTTTAATCAGGAGAACGAGAGCGCCTTGCCGACACAGCGGCTGGTTGTCGCTCTCTACAACGTTGGACGTGAATCTACGAAAAGCAAACCAGCAGGTTGCCGACCTCACGCAAATGATGGCCCGAGTGAAGGCGGTCATGGCGACCAAGATGAAAAGAGGAGCCATACTGAGAGGGACCCAATGTTTGATCTCGCTGGCGACATCGATCTCGAATCGCAATCTCTTCAACCCATACTTTCGGGCACACGGACCTCATCGACATCGGGGCAGGCCGCTACTCCTGGAGCCACCGCTGGGTCCATACACTCAGAAATGAAGGGTTGTGAATCAACCGAAGGCGGTTGGAATATGTGACGGCAGAGTCGAATTGCGTACCCCCATTCCTAACTGGACAATTCTGTATTGGTTGGTTCACGTGAGTGGTCAGAACCAGTAATAATAACTAATAGTTGAACTGTCTGTCAAGAGTGCGCGGTCCCGTGTGGCAGTTAATAGCTGTTCGCTGAGAATGCGGAGCATTTCCCACGGCGCCCCACTTTTTACCACTAGAAAGTCTTTCAAGGGGCTCCCAGTTCCATGATGTAACCGTGATTGTTGGTTTTGTTGGGAGTGACTGGAGGTCAATGAGGAGCGTTGGCGTGGTAAAGCAGAATTCGTAAAGGTAACGTTATGTTCCTGAACCATCCCTGACCTGGTGGCGCAGATCGAACCACCTGAACTAAAGTCTCGAGCGCGTCCTTAGGTTTTTCACCCGGTATGCGCGTGGGGGAAGGGAAGCGAAAATGGCGTGCTTGGCCTGAATGCGGGACCGAACTTGAGATCCCCAGTTTATGGACCGATAACGCCCTTCGGACAGGTTGAAGTACTCCGTAAAAAACGACTTCCAGGGTGCAGGGAAATCTTAGGCGCCCGAGATGGCCGCCGTTGTGCTGGGCGTTATGTCGTTAACATGACTTAATCGACTACTAGCGCGGTTCCTCATGGTGGACGATGGCTATCACCCGTGCGGATAACTGTCAGCTCGGGTGTCTAGCATTTCGCACAGCCCCCTATTCTAGAGGGAGGCAATGTCCCGGACATAGGCGTGAAAACCACAGGATGTTTTGGAAAAGATATACTGAGGATATCGTGATCGATAAATCAATATCGAACTACCGACCGGAAAGGACTACTTATTCCAGTCGACGACTCAAAACTTCGCTGCGAAGATTACATACAAAGGTAAGTAAGATCCCCCCTCTCTCAATGCGGCAATACGACCCCACCAAGTCACAGCTCGCGCGCTATCTACACATTCTCTGCGCAGCTCTCCCGCATGGAAAAAACGAGTTGTGAGTTGAGAATGCCCAAGCTGATAGACGATCCATTCTTACATACATCAGATACGATGCACTCTTGAGGCTGAAGCTGACACTGAGGCCTGAGGGTTTACTTAGTAGGCTTGGCCACCGCCACGACCCTGGGCTCAGCCACTTGGCGGCCCCATAACGCCGTCAAGGTAGACTGCGGTCCAGGGTCCGACAGCCAACCCCGTGGACAACATGCATATTATGCGGGTAGGCTACTTTTCCGCATGGGTGTAAGACGTGGCAGGTTGCTATGAGCTTCCGTACTAAGGCTTTCGGTATGATATATGGAAACGATGAAGAGACTGGTGTAACGTTAAGGCGAATGGTGAACCGATGAATCGCCGTCCATGTAGTACTCAAGTAGTACTAGTAGTTAATCTGCAGGAATACAGATATACGATACGCCGTAGGCCCAACAAGTGGCAGTGCCCACCGACCGAGGGGCCCCACCAACACCTGCCTAGATTCCGCTTCAGAGGCACGAGGTGGGTGAACCACTTATCCCCCAGTCCCCCGGTTGATGGTCGTCAAGGTCCTACAGGGCTGTCAAACCGAATTATGGAAACCACCCTCCAGCGCGTTGCGTAGCGCGATCCAATCCTAGGCTGGAATCCAACCTCAAGTCTCTGAATTTCCAATCCCGGAGCGGCCCTTGAGATCGATTCCAGTCATCCGAGATCCGAAGGTCCATCTAATGGAGCTCCCATAGACGCGCCGACGTCGTGGGACGCGTTTTTTTGTAGTGCGGTGCTGTCGTTCGCTCCACGCAATTTTCTTCTCCTTTCCCTCTAAGTATACATGATGAGGTGAACGCGGTGCGAGCGCGACTGCGGGTGCCGTATGACCCATCGAATTAGACCAAGATTGGGTCGTGGGTAAAAGCGGTTTTGACCTCAAAAGAAATTAAAGCCTCCGCCACAAAGGTCGATCAAACAAAAACTAGGATCCCCTCCCTTCAGTCGTGGAGATCAAGAAAAAAAAAAAAAAGACCCGCATCACAGGATCACAAACCTGCCACCTCCAAGCCCAGCCCAGCCCCGCGCTGGTTGGAGATTCGCTGCTGTGCGATCGGCGTTCTTGATTGTAGGTTTCAGGGCCACAATGTGATCCAACCGGAAGGAGCTGAGACGACCACAGTGTTGACAGGATCCATCCAGCCCATTTCTTAGCCTTGGGTGCCTTCTCGTCCCAGGTTTCAATTTCACCTCGGGTCCGCTCCCGTCTCTCTCGTCTCCTCTTCCCCGATCGCGTTGGTGGCGAGTCTAGCATCGAACCGCCAGGGTCCTCCCATTCGAGTTGGTTCCCCCCATTTTGACACCTGACGCCTGAAATTCCCTTCACCTTACGTTCCAAGCACAGCCATGACTTCCCTCTTGGCGTGCGGCAACCTCATTGCATACCATCTGGTCGTACTATATATAACGAAGGCACTGGAATGCGCCCCTCCCACAAAATATGGCCTCCCAGTTGTACTATGCGCGGTCGAGCGATCCGGACAAGATGACGCTGACCTCAAATTCTGACATGACCGGCATCGCGGTCGTTGTCGCAAGTGAGTCCTTGTGTCAGTACACCTGAACTCCGAGCTAAACGATTCTAGATGTAGTCGTCTGTTTTTGCTCACGTGGGTTCAAGGGTTTATCCGGAACTTGCCTTGGATAAAGAATTAACGTTCGCTTTGCTTCCAGGGATCCTGGTCTCTTTGCCTTCTGGGGACATCGATTCAGGAATTAAAGCCTCTCTCATTCAGGCCTATCCAGTCCTTCTTTCGACGCTGTTGATCGCCAACCGCGGCCAGATGTGTGCCGATGACGCAAACTATGCAACGATCATCACAGCGCCCCCTCTTATGGTGTACCTGACGATCTCATCCATCCTCGACCTTTTCAGGATAGTAAAGACCGATCTCTATAAGAGGATCAAATCCCATCCCTGCGTAACCCGTGCCTTTGGGGCCCTGATTTTGCCCATTTGGTTTTTAGTGAGCCTCATCATTGGGACATCGAGCCGGGCGTTCTACAACGGCAAAGGAACCGGAGGTTGGATGTTCTGGTGGTGGTTGAGCCTTCCCGCTATGCTTTTCACCTCGGCGTTCGGATCGATTGTTTTGATCTTCATCTTGTTCCCCGCCATTTTTCTGTACAGGCGGTGGTCCCAGGTGATGAAGGATTTTCGAGATTATAAGGAAAAGTCGTATAAACCACAGCGGAAGTGGTGTTTGCCGTGGTGGTTCGTGAAGTGTGTGTGTGCGTTCACGCAGCGTGCGTGGTACGTTGCTGTCGTTGTGTGCGCGCCCGGTTACCCAAATCTAACATCTAACCCCATCTAGGCGCGTTATCGACCGCAACCACAGGTGGTTTGTATACTGCCTGTTCGTATCCCTCGACTGCGCCTGGGCATGTTGGGTTATCATCGTCGCCCAGCCTCCGTCTTGGCACGTTTACGTATTGACATATGGTCAGGTATACCTGCCTTTACTCCGTTGACGGTCGGGCGTGCACTGAACATCTGCATATCTAGCTGTTGTCTATATTTGCTGCAGCTCCCCCTCTTATATCGGTGGGCCAGCTTGTATGGACCAGTCGCCAGGACCTGTGCCAATTGATCCGACATCTTCCGCGCCGTTTTTTGGATGAGGTGAGGTTTCTCGCAACCGGCACTGAGCCAGATCCTCCCGGCCGGGCCAGTCTCCTTCCCATCAATACCGACCCCAAGTCATACCCCGAAAAACCAACCCCTGGGTTCCTCAATACCGGCACTGAGCCAGGTTCTCCCGACCATGACAGTCTCCTTCCCATCAATGCCGCCCCCGAGTCGTACCTAGACGAGCCAACCCCTGGCAAACTACGCGACCAGATATATCGACCCTTTCCCCCGCCGAAGGTGGGGTTGCGGGAGGGGGGTGGGGGTGATGGTAGTAAATCAGAATCTCGCGCGTCCACGTTGGTGAACCCTATTTGCGAGGAGGTTCGGTGACGGTCTGTGTTAAATGTTTCATATTCGTGAGTCGCTCTTTGGGGGCGGGTTCCTTCATTCCGACATCGTAATGTAGTAAACGGGTCCCTTCCTTAATATTACCCCTGTAATGGGACCCATTGTATGTGATGTGTAGCAACTAAGTAGTAGGATAGACTTTTGACCTTCCAGAACAACCAACCGCGATCGAGATCCCCCTCGACCTTTCTCACAACCAATTTGTTGGTGCGGTCGGCATGTCTAATCGGGGTGTCCCTCCAATTCAGTTGGAACACGATTCGTGACATCCTCTCGTCTTCGCCATGACGCCCAAAGAGGTTGTTGTCACCAACGAGGCCGGGTTAGAGGAACAGCTTGCTATGGGCCCACGATACTACCCTTGAACTCGGCTCGACGCTGACCATACACTACGATGCCTCGAGAACCCCATTTACCCCCCGCATTACACCAAGACCTGGAACACAAGTGAGCACCAGGTCCCGCCATCGGTTCACTAACGGCCCAAACTAATGGTAGTGGTCTCAGCCTTGCAGGGCTTCGATCCATTGCTGGAGCTACGATCAAAACGGGAATGTGACTTCAAAGCCCAGATAATTCATTCAAGGGGCGTCAGTGTTTATGTACGTTTCCCAAACCTCGGTTGTCGCTGATCGAGTCGCCCACTTAGAGCCCCTACGAATTGCCTCCAGATGAACCCGACGGAGGTCCCTCGGACCCACTCGCACATCCTGAACCGCCTGAACGCCGACGCGTCGGCGCCCCTGGTCACGATTCATGGTGCTATTCACGCGCTTCTACGGAATGAGACGACAGTCGAGTCGATTTGCCTCGCTTATGAACTCTAAATCCCCTGATCACAGTATCCGTCATGCAAGTTGCGAGGGGGAACCTGCCCCCCGTGGACAAACAACAAAGGTGCGCTAGGATATTTAGGGTGACGGTTGGTTTCGCCCCTTCCAACTTGAAGTGGCATATTCAAAATCGGACCCAGCACCTCCAGCGCGTCGGCGAGCGTTGCGTCTACGAGCATCGCTCCATTTTTCTCCCCATTCCCGCAAAAGAATCACTCCTCTTTCAGGGTGGTTCTACCACCTGGTGTAGTATGCGCTCCATGATGAAGAACGTCGACCCTCCCCAACTGTTCGCGAACCCACGGTCGGGTACGGGAGAATATTGACGTTCAAGGAAAAATCTGCCATATCCTTGGCAATGCCTTGAGCGCGAGACGTGGTGGTACCCCGAACTGGAGCACTGGGACTCCACTCCACTAAACCTGGTCATCGCAAGATCCTCGTCCCCTTCTTGGTTGTTCCAACTGGGGCTGTTCATGTCACGATGAAGGGGCGCAAGGAGAAGGCGGCAAGAGACGCAACTCAAGGGTCGGGATGGTGGTGTTACACGCACGCTATTATTAAGTATTACTACCCGTTACAGTTTTCTCTGGTGTACGTAAGTTGTGCGATGCAACATTGACCACCGCATCTCACTGCGACCCCCAGGCTCGTTGACATCGGTGTGCCTGCACTATGCGTTCCCCTGAGAGAGAGAGAGATTAGCGAGAGTGGGAGACGGTGGACCACGGGATTGACTCACGTTCGTAGCCCCCCGGCCCTCGCCAGCACCAGCCGTATTTACGTTTGACTGCCGCCATGGGGAGAACCTCTGACTGTTGGACCTGGGGATTCCGCAGCGAAGAGTGTCTTTGAAGTTCGATAGTTCCAAAACCCTCATGCAATTACGGCAAGGTTGTGGGGGCTCCCGGCGCGAAGGACTCCTCTTCAGACACGACATGGAAACGACAGAATCCTTATCACTGGGGCTGAGCCACAGGAAGCCAGCCACTTCCGCCGCGCGGGTCACTTGTTCGCGTTCATGGTTTAGAAGAGACCTGTAATCCTTTCCGAATAGTTTCTCCGAACTGAAACCGGGGCAAGGTAGCTGGCTTGACCCGGTTGGAGTGAACATAGTCGGACGGATAGACGGGGCCGGCCCGCCTTGGAGGGAGCCCTTGAGAGAGCTATTATCGTCGCTGGGGGAATACGGTCCTTGGCAAACGCTGATGTGTTCTCTGAAGTGGGAGGTATCATTTACGGCCTTCTGCGTGCTCTGCCCCCCACATTTCGAGTGAATAACTTTGAGAGGGTTTCTGTCCACAAAGAACTTGGCATGTGGGTCGAGGGCTAAGATGCTCGTTCGAAACTTGAGAATCTTCTGCACCTGCTGTTGGTCCACGCGCCTGCCCTCTGTCTTTGCCCTAGATTTGGCTTCCGACCGCGGTGATTTGGTCATCGCTGGAAGATCGTGTTCGAGGGTGTGAATAGATGAGGTGGGGGTGGGATCGTACCTGACGGTGAGGTGCCTTCCAACGTCTCTCTAGGAATATGGGACTGGGTGATTGGATTGGCGAAAAAGGTGTGTGGGGAGTTTGCGGGAGTGAGAGTTTATTGTAAGGAATTGTTACTGGCCATGTCCCCGAGCAGACATTATATAGTTTTGCGGTGGTGCGTAATGGGCCATCCACGCTGAAACAAGAGGCAACGTGTCACGTCAAGGGGCCGAGGGCCCATGTAGGAGTGGGGTGGCCATTGTTATTTGGGCCACGCGTGACGGGATTGGGGTACGTCCCGGCCACCGGCGGTGAGGCAGGTTTCCTGTGAGAGTCCGTCTCCGCTCCAAGAGACTACTGAAGGCAGTCACAGTGCAGAGTTGGCGAGTGGGTCCTTCAAGTCAATGATGGTGGGCGGCTGTGATCGAACGGACTTCAAGTTCCTCACCCCCTCTGCATCATCCCGCCGGTGTATCGGTGTAAAACACATACACGGTGCTCGTCTCCAGCGGTCCGGCCTCAGATTTGGGATGCTCTATCGAGTTTACACTAAGTCTTCGAAGCTCGATCCTGTGAAACGATTCCACACGTCGCCGTCGTCATATGCCCAGAAAGTGAAGTACGTCCCCCAAAGGGTTCCAAGGCCTCCCATCAAGGAAAAGGCCAAAGAAGACACGGTAGCGGATGAGCCGTATGGTGAGTACCACATATTATGCCCGAAAGGCCGTCTCTTAAATGGGTGACAGTTAAACGGAATGAACTTGGTGTCCAGTTGCTCTCGCGGCACGTTCATTCCCAAGTCTTCAAAAATGCTGCGTTCCCTCCTCCAGACCGGTCGTACATTCAAATCGCTCGAGATCATCTCACTGCTCACGGCCTTGATCCTAGCCAAGGCTCCGTTCTGCCAAACGTTTCCTTCACTCTTCCTCCCCTACAAGGCAAGAACCTAGACGAACATTTCCATAGGCTCGGCGCCGCCGCCGCCCAACCCTGGCTAGGCCTCGCGCGCGACTTTGCTTCCACCTCTCTTCCCCCGAAGCCCGACTACTGGAGCCTGCAAGCTGGCTGGACAAAGTATGTTCACAAAGATGACGGTTCAAGTTACCACATCCCCGTGGACCACCCGGACGATGCGGTTCTCTCATTCGATATCGAGGGTTTACCTAACTGCCACCCCTATGCCATCATGGCTTGTGCTGTGTCCGGCGATGCCTGGTATGCCTGGATATCCCCCTGGTTACTGGGTGAATCAGAGGACCCAGAACACCTCATCCCATTCGGCAACCCCGACACTCATCGTGTAGTTGTCGGTCATAATGTCTCCCACGACCGAAGCCGCATTGCCGATGAATACTCCCTCAAGGGTACCAAATCGCGGTTTATCGACACGATGTCCCTTCACGTTGCTGTCAAGGGCATTTCCTCCCACCAACGGCCTGCGTGGAAGAAGCACCGCAAGACGAAGGAAACAGAGGAGGAACGGCGTGTGGAGGCAATAGCAGCGGTGGAGAATCTTCTCCAGGAGAGCGAGGGCCTTGATCAGGAAGGGGTCGACGAGACAAAGAAGGAGGAGTTACGGAAACTTCGCTCGGATATGGAGGAAAGTTTACCTTTCCTGCAAGCGGACGAAGATAGCGTCGACGAAGCTTCCTCCAAACGTTGGGAGGACCTCACCTCTGGAAATTCGCTCGCGGACGTGGCCAGACTCCATTGTGACATCGACATGGATAAGGACATTCGGGACGACTTCTTGGTCCTTTCCCGCGAGGATATCCTTGGTAATATCCAGGACTATCTCAACTACTGCGGCAACGACGTCTATGTGACTCACGCTGTCTTCTCTCGCGTCCTCCCTGCATTCCTGAAAGCCTGTCCCAGTCCCGTGTCGTTCGCCGGTATCTTGACTATGGGCTCCAGCTTCTTAACGGTGAATGAATCATGGGAGAAGTATATCGAGAACGCCGAGAAGACTTACAGGGAACTGGAGGAAAGTGTGAAAGGGCGGCTTGTGCAACTCGCGCGCGAAGCGAAGGAGCTCATGGTTGGCGACCGGTGGAAAGGAGATGTCTGGTTAGAACAACTGGATTGGACCCCGAAGGTTGCGAAAGAATCGCGTGGTGTCGTTCGCGAACAGGTATGTGGACTAGCTATCCCATTTCGATTCGGGATTTATCCTACGTGCAGGGCCCCGAGTTGGGCGAACGAGGTGAATCCGGGGCACAAGATCCGAAATGGTTCAAAACGCTCCGTTCGAATCCGTTTCAACCCCACCCACTCAAAACCATCGTCCCTTTCCTGCTCAATCTCGCATTCGACGGCGCACCTGTGACCTACTCCTCGGAACATGGATGGCATACGGTCGTCAATGGACAAATCACCCCACTTCCGTCATCCGGGTCGAAGAATAAAGTTGTGACCTTGCTCACCCCTAAGAACGCCCCGCCACACTTGAAGTCTGGTCGGCTCACCTCCAACGATCTGTCCCTCGCTGAAACCATAGCGAGGGGCGACCGATCAGAATCCACCCGGGAGTCACTGATGCAACTAGCCAACGCCGCTCTCTCCAATCGCTCGTCCCACGAATCAGACCCTTGGCTTTCTCAGCTGGATTGGTCTGTGCGAAAGCCGAAGAAGGTCGGATCCGAGCTACCCCCCGTTATTTGGCCGAAGTGGTACTGGGACCTTACCGCACCGAAGAAGGATCTACCTCCTGGGACCGTCGATATCACAATACGCACTCGCTTCGCACCCCTCCTACTCAAACTCAGCTGGCAAGGCTGGCCACTCTTCCGTTCAAAAGAACACGGATGGACGTTCCGTGTCCCTGTGGACGGGGAATTCACAAGCCGGACCAAAGCCCTCACCTTTAAAAAGGAGGAAGATGCGGAACTCGCAGCCGTGAACAAGGAACAACCACCCGCCTCAAGGACAGGAGGAGGTTCCCCCATTTCATCGTTCTACTTCTACAAACTTCCCCACAAGGACGGTGAAAAGGCAAACGTCGGAAACCCATTGGCGAAGACTTTCATCGCGTATTCCCAGGACGGTACCCTGACTAGCCCGGATGGTACAGCAAAGGACGCTCTGGACTTGAATGCCCAGTGTAGCTATTGGATTAGCGCTCGGGACCGCGTCCTAAAGCAGATGGTAGTCTGGCAAAATGGTTCCCGTGACTTGGGTTTCCCGGTGGGCTCCGAACAGAGAAAATGGGGTGTAATTCTCCCTCAGGTGGTAACCATGGGGACGGTAACGCGTAGAGCCATCGAGAAGACCTGGCTCACCGCTAGCAACGCCAAAAAGAACCGCGTTGGTTCAGAACTCAAGTCGATGGTTCAGGCGCCCGATGGCTACGCGATCGTCGGAGCCGACGTCGATTCGGAAGAGTTGTGGATCTCGAGTGTCATGGGTGACGCTCAGTTCGGTGTTCATGGTGCTACCGCGATCGGCTGGATGACTTTGGAAGGGACAAAAGCGGCGAAGACCGATCTTCACTCGAAAACCGCCGACATCTTGGGGATCTCCAGGAACCAAGCAAAGGTGTTCAATTATTCGCGAATTTATGGAGCCGGAGGGAAGCACGCGGTGTTGCTCCTGCTACAGTCGAACCCCAGCATGACGGCCGCCCAAGCCAAGCAACTCGCCGACCAGCTTTACGCATCGACCAAGGGGAAGAACACCCACCACGACAAGCTCTTTGGTCGGAAGTTCTGGTACGGCGGGACCGAGAGCTTCGTCTTCAACAAGCTCGAAGAGATCGCGATCTCCGACCACCCCAACACACCGGCTCTGGGCTGTGGCATTACCTACGCCCTGTCAAAGGAACACCTTCCGTCAGAGTACGGGAAGGATTACATGCCTTCCAGGATCAACTGGGCTGTTCAGTCATCGGGTGTCGACTACCTCCACCTCCTGATAGTATCGATGGAGTACCTTATCACAAAGTACGACATTCACGCCCGATATCTCATCTCAGTTCACGACGAACTCCGATATCTTGTTGCCGAGGAGGACAAGCACCGCGCCGCTCTGGCGTTACAGATCGCTAACCTCTGGACCCGGTGCCTATTCGCATTCAAGCTGGGCATGGGTGACTTGCCCCAAGGCGTAGCCTGGTTCTCGGCGGTAGACGTAGACAAGGTGCTACGCAAGGAGGTTGACATGCCTTGTGTCACCCCATCACATCCGGAACCGATCCCACCGGGGGAGAGTCTCGATATCACTCAGATCCTCGAGAAGACTAATAACGGCTCCCTGTGGCGTGACGGCCGGAGGATGGCAAGTGTGTCTGGAAGGGAGGGAGATCTTGCTGGGGACCTGGATGGGTACGCGGAACCGAACTGCCTGGTGCACCGGGCGGATAGTGCGGCTTGGTTGAAGGCCCAAGCCACCGATGATCTCCGGGAGATCAAGTTCCTCCACAGGGGGGCGTCGGGAGAGCCCGTGGGGCAAAGGGGAGGGAAATTTAAATCCGGATCAAAGAAGTCGGTCGAGGGCAAGTCATCAAGGACTGATGCGCCGAAGGATAGCGCCCGTCGGCTTGCCTCACTTGGTGCGCCGTCCGACCTTGACCGACTCGTTGAGTCCTTTTTTGGTGGGTTTCAGCGGTGAGGGTAAATTATTGTTAGGATATCTTTGGCTTATAATTTCGTCCTTGTACTGGTAGTAGTAGTAATTGATATCTTAGTGCCATCGTTGTTCGTCAATTCAAAGGTACCAGCCCGACGCCACAGATCACCGCCTATTTCCTAATGGGGAAGTCCCGACGTGTGGACGGCGCGATCCCATCAAACTTGACCGACGGAAGCGTCGGTCAATGACCGCCGGGGTTGATTGTTCGCCGCGATAGGGTGGGACGGGATGTGGTATAAGAGCTACGACAGTCACCTCGGAATCCCTCGTCCCCTCTTCTCCTTCGTCCGCTACTCCTCTCTCCACTTCGTGCCGCATAAATGCATTACCCAGCTTCGACCTCGAGCAACTCGAACGGGGGCAGCTCTTCGAGTGCCTGGTCTCACCATACTTCTTCGTCTACTGTGTTCTTGCCCCGGACGCCAACCATAGGCATTTCCACCTTGCCGCCATCGCCCGTCACACCCGGAAACAATTTCAATGGTGGCGGAGTTCAACCTGTGACGCCATACATGAGTACAGTATCACTCCCACCATCTGCACCCGGTACTCCGAGGTACCGCGCCAGTACGTGTCCATTCCTTCGCGTCTCGACGCGTTATATGCTAACCCTCGAACAGACGGTCTAGCAACGCCCCCGGAGAGTCCGGAAAACGCGTCAAGGCGGACGCGTTCTGCCCCAGTTTTGCACCCAATTCTTACGCACAACCCTGCGCCATGCATTTACTTCAATGTCACGCGTCCGCCGCGAGAACTTGTTGTGCGTCCAAATCACACCAATTTCAAGACAACGACCCTTGAGGAGTCAGCGTTCCAAACGCCAGTTCCGTTTGTTACCGTTCTCATCCCCGATCTTGGTGCGGAGATCCAAGTCGGTGGTGCCCCTTTGGGGGCTATGATGCATGGCCATCCTTTTCCTCACCCGGTGACTGTGTCGAACGTCATCAATACCCTCGGCTTCTGGCTCAGCCAGGTCGCGACAAGGGAGGAGTGCAAAGCACTTCCACCATCTGTGATGGCCACCGCCGCACAATATCTCCAGGCCCGTATCCAAGGGCACCCAGGCAGTGACAGCATGAGAAGGTTCGACCTTCTCTGCGGCCACGTCTTCTTCACCGGCCTTACGAGCACAAACGATGGCTCGAACAGATGGATCGTCCATCTCTCTCCTAGAGTTTGAGGGTTAACCCCCCTCAACTCCGTTGGCACGTCATTGCCCTCTGCCCTTTACACATCTCCGAGGCCGCGCGACCTTCTTGATGATTGAACTGACACCCGTGCAACAGAATTGCATCTAGAATGCTTGTCTTCCTGAACCGGACTCTATCGAATCGGGACCTTCGCCTTGTTTCAGTGGTGCGTGGTCGCCGTGGACCTTTTCTGTATCCTTAACCCGAACCCTATTCCCACTTCCCGCTCCTGTTTGTCGTAACCCCCCGTACTCGCCCGCCTCGTAGATTGTTTCCTTGTTTCCCCCCCTGCTCCGTGACCGCCTCTCCTCCCTCGCTGGTTGTTGATTCTTGTGTTTCGCTTGCCTGGTCCCCATTGTTGTCGTATACTTATCCTTCCCAAATACATTCCTCCTCTCTCAGTATTCCCTCCCTCCTTGTTTTTCGCTTGCGACACACGCCGGTTACTCCGAAAGATAGGGTAACCGACAAACGGCAATAAGCGCCGATACGTGAAGAGGTTCTATGTTACCCGAGTCGGATTGACAATCCCGGTGCCGTGCCCTGACCCTCTTTCTCCTAGCACATACGACGACAGTCCCGCCTACTCCCCTTGATTTCGTGAAGGGCGGGATGCACGATGGTCTCTTGTTTCTTCGACCGGTTTGGACAAGATTCTGGGACACTCGATCCTCTTTGGCAAAGCGCCAGATCACGCTACGCAATGATATTCAATGAAGGTAGGGACGAGACCCTTCCCACGTTTACGTCGCGCAGCCCGCACTGTTCCACCCCCGAATCCAGGAGTGTTGTTTCGCCTCATGAACTGTCGAAACAGTCGCCGACGCACACACACCCACACGTGCACGGATTTCCCCCTTGGCTTTGTAAGGAACTTTCAAAGAGGCCCAGATCGAGGTCGATCAATTTTCCGTTTCATCGTACGGAAACGAGCTCTGCCAGGCACGTGGATCACTCATCCAACGCTCGACGCGTGTTCAGCTGTTCGTCATTGAACTCGAGTTCATTAAAATCATTATCTGGGGAACCCCTGGGTTTAGCTCGGGAGGGGGGAAAGATTACCCCTGTGTGTGGTAAGTGCTATGGGAAAGAACGTTCTGTTTCATGGAAGACCGGGCTTGGGCGCGGCAACACTCTGGAACCGGTGGTTGGCGCGTTACGAGATCGCTCGCCATTGAGTGAAGCCACAGTTCTTGCCTTTCTGGTTTGTTATCAAGATACGAAGCAGACGGCGAACGATGACGTAGGGGCCTGGAATTATGCATCATGGCATCATCCCTGGCTTTTCAATCGCTATCTTCCTCCGAGGCGGCGAATCCGGACAGCTCGTGCATAAACGCCTGTGTATGATGCAAGTCCTTCTTTGTCCCCGGTGAATGCCCCACCATCCCAATTTAATCTTCATCAGCTCACACGAGTGGCGATAGAGCTCTTCAACCTTTTAACCTGCATCACAACGGATAGTTGGTAACATGATCGCGTTCGAATTCAAGATATCGTGACAATACGTTACACGAATAGGCCAGGCTGGCGGAGGGAGATATATGCGTACATACTAAAGTTTTACAAGCTAATACCGAAGATAACAGTCCATGGGAACATGATGAAACCAGAGCAGAGAAACTCGTGATACGCAGCGATGAGGTAGCCAAAGAAATATAAGAGGCAAGTGCGAACACAACAATAGGACCAGGTAAATGAAGGGATATACTTTTCGTGAGGTGGGGTATAGCATGCGAACCGAAGGAACTCTCAACACATTCGAGCAAAGACCAGTTTGCCGACGCTGTTTCCGCTACTCCTGTCCACTTCGATGCCAACCAAGTGTGTCTTGCCACCCAACCAGTCGACGCGGCGGACGCCACCTTCCCAACCTCCCATAACCGAGCAACGCTTCTCGTACGCCCGCGTAACCTTCCGCTGCGCCTTGCTTCCGTTGCCAAGGGCTTCCCACTCCTCGGGAGTGACGCGAGCGAAAAGGGTCGTGTGGATCGCATAGAGTACATCCAGATTCGTAATCACGGTCCCCGCGACGGAGCGAGAGTTGGAGCGCTTGAGCTTCTTGTCTGGCGAAGAGATCGAACTGGCTTTGACGACGATCGTCCATGGGAATTTGTGGGATCTGAGAACCAGCTGATCGGGGGCCGCGGTAGGCGGATCGCTGGCAGGCTGAGCAAGGGTATGGGCAGGAACTGGAGAGTGTGTGGTGCAATCCAAAACAGTCCGAGCTGACGGGGTCCGGCCGACGTCGTATTGGATGGGTGCGTGATGAAGACGTGAATGGGCGAAGAGGGGATGCATGTGGAGGCTGGATGGTTGGTGGAACGTAACATGGGATCGTGGGTGGGATGAGGAATCTGCGACACCAATGTGTTAGGTTTACGAGAGTTGATGAAGATAAGGAATACACGTACTGCCAGCACTGCTCGCCGTGCCGGTGCCAGTCCAGGTGTTGGCGCTCTTCAGCGCAGGGCGTGACGGCATCTTCTTTGATGTTTGGGTATGAGATGTGGAACGGGAGAGCGGTTGGAGGAAGGCGACAGAGGGTGTTCCGGGATGAAGAGAGGCGGAGGAGCCGGTGCGTGAGCTGGTGGGGGTATACATGTATGGTGCATCTGGAGAACGAATCTGGTAGTGCGGGCCTAGGAATAATCTCAACGCGAGGTCCGGACTAAGGAGATAGATGAAACTTACCAGCACCGGGTCCACTATATTGAGAAGTCGGGGATTGTTGGGAGCTTGAAGATGTGCTTCTGCTCTCGGAACGGGACCGGGAAGTACTGCTTCGCTGTAAGGCCGGGCGCTGCGATCCATCGTTGGTTGTATCTCGGAGTGGGGGGGATACGTGTGATCGAGTTGTGGAGTGGCTCCTCTTGACACGTCCGGACCGAGAGGGAGTAGACTCCGAAGTCCCAGACTTGAGAGGCTTGTAGTCGGCGACAGCGGGTGCTGGTCGAGAGCGGGAGGGGGATTCTCCACGAGACTTGGGTGGCTGGTTCTGGTCCTGGTTCTGGTTCTGACCTCCGAACAAGTTGCGAAGATAAGATGGCATTTCGTGAGAGTGGTGCGGTGGAGGGGGTGGGAGGTGGGGGTAGTGTCGCGGTGAGATCCAACGACGGGATGCAGGGAGAGACAGATGTGTCTGACGCAGCTGGCTTTTATTGACCGAGGGAAAGCAAGCGCTGCCACATAAAAGTGCACAGATTCGCTCACCATTTGTCTCCTGTTTCCGTAAGATGGATATTTGAGGACATTGTGATGGTGAGCCTAGGCCGAGACTGCGGGGGGCCCCAAATCAGTCGTATCACAGCCATTCAACCGGAGAAGTCCTAGCCCTTGACGGAATCGCCCTCTGGTTTGGCGGGGATACGTTTTCATGTGTCCTTAAGTCCGTGTCGTCTGAGGTAAGGGCGCGCCGTTCAAGGGAGACCGCGGTCTAGAAACATCAACCTCGTGGTGAAGCTTAGCGTGCCTCCTGGTGGCGACCCGTGAATAAGAATCCCTGGGTAAGTGACGAAGGGCAACTCATGGCTGCAGCGTGAGGGTGAGACCAGGGGGCGGAAGAACGCGTCGGGAATCGAAAAGGGGAGACGAGCGATCACTGGTTCGGGATGAGTAGTCGGTCCCTTAGGTCTCAGGGCAGCTGCAAATGTGGAGGGGGACAATCATCCCCGATGCTCAATGCTTAATTCACCCCCTGTCTACAGTAGAAGCCGTATGAATGCATGAAAATCTTTGCGCATACATCTCGAAGCGAGTTGAAGCGGAAAGGGGAGGATCGCCGGCACACACAACACTCCGACGCCCTTCCGCCCTCCATGTTCAAAGGGCCATCACTATGCATTTGCTGTACCGAGAATTCATCAGCCTCGCAGAAGGTAGCCAATGTTATTTGGTAAGAAACATAATGATCAATCAGCTCGTTTCAGTCTCGGGCGAAGTCCTGTATGAGAAGCTCAGGGCACAACACGTTCAAGCGCGGCTCATATGTCACCCGACCATACGCGCTTCTCGCGAGCGAGCGTCCGGTGTGAACAATTCAAAAGAGGGTGCATTCGGTCCCCATCTGTTGTTGCCATTTGTCAAGGATCGATTTGCAAGCTGGTGACGTTCCAGAGGGATGCCAATGGCCGTTCACCAACAGAATTCATTAGAAACAGACGCCAACAGGCTGTCCGAATCGCGGGAGAAGAAGTAGAACAGCGTACAGTCCACAGGATGCGAGGAACCTCCGTATCGCCGAGAACATCGGCAAAACGAGTGAGAACTCGCCTGACGAGGCTGCTATATTTCCGGATATCAAGGCCGGGGTCCAGAACGGCTTGCATACGGCTATGGCTGCGTTTCGCGTACGTAGGAACGAGGTCAAGCCAAAATTAAACGCACAAATTTGCCGGATGTACGTTTACCTCAGAACGAAAGCGTTTCGAATGGAGCACTTCTGTCAGGGGCAACCAGTCACCGCGTCGCTTTCCGGACCGTAGCGAGGGGTGTGATGAAGTGTGCGGTCGAGAAAGAGGGTCGCAGGTTGGGGAGGACCGCGCCGGGCGAAAGCAGCGCGTCTCGAAGCCGATATGTCGCGCTTCTATTCCCGCCAAGCCACCTACCGCAGCCCTAGCCGAGGTCTGGCGTGGCGGGGTCGCAAGGGTCGTCGAAACCTCATCCGCTCCATACCTGAGGCCAACGAGGGCGAGGGAAAACCTTGGAACGAGCGTCTTCGCAAGTCGCCGGACTTGTCTGCCTCTGTGGAGCTCTATTGATAGTTCGCCGGAATGACGAGCCCTCTCGCACAGCTCTCTCTTTGCTGTCATGTTGCGCAAGTTCGGAAAAACCGTCCGCGAAAAACTTGACCACATCGAGTCTCGGGCTGGCCAGCCTGGGCCTCACTCCTCTTCCCGACACGGAGGGAGCGAGCTTCCGACGCCAGGCTCGGACTTCCCAACCCAGGGAGACTTTTTCAAGTTTCGTAAACAGAGGGGGGTAAACCTTGGTGCGTCGCCTACCTTCCCTATCAGATGCGACTCGTATCTAACTCCTTCGAGGCTCCTGGTTTGTGTTGGAGAGGTGGATTGCAGATCTTCCGTTTCGGGAAGCTCACCCGCCGGGGCAAAGTGATCTCGACGTCGCCCGCGGAACACACGCCAGAGAGATTCTGCAGGACCATTGGCGTAATTGGATCGTTGAAAGTGATTGGGCCTGGCTAGCTGAAACAGGAATCAACGCTGTGCGCATTCCGGTAAGTCATATGGCATCTACGAACCCTATCCCAACACCAGATAGGCAATTTTGCCTATAGTACCCCTACCGGGAACTTGTCATGTTCCCGCTCCTGCGTTATACCATCTCAGTCTCGACGGCAAAGCCACCGAGGGACTCTGCCTTTGCGTGCGAGATGAAACCCCGCGCGTTTCGCTCGTGCTCTTCGGACATTGACCCTGAGCTGAATATACTTCCCCAGATTGGTTTCTACCACGTTTGCGGCGCAGATCACTCCGTACTGCGTGGCACAGAGTTCGCTGACTACCAATCCGTTTTCGATGACGCATGGAATCACATCCTGAACGCTATTGTCGCCGCGAGCAGATATCAAATCGGTGTTCTCCTGGGTAAGGCCCCGATCGCTCAGATGCACTTTTGTTCTTCTTTTGAGATCCTGAGATCATATCTGCAGACTTGCATGCAGCCCCTGGGAAGCAGGTACGTACCGATCGCTGAGGTATGCGCATATGAGGTGTCAGGTCAAATATTAACGGCGCACTCTAAAATGGATCAGAACAACGACAACCATTCCGGGACCTCTGATCCGAACACCAGCTTTCTCGATGGATCATTCAATATGCGTCATACCGTCCACGTTTTGGCCGTGGTGCTAACCCACATCACCAACTTCATCAACTCATTCAGCCCACCATTACCAAATCTCGTTGGTATCGAGCTCTTGAACGAGCCAGATCCAGGCCACCGTACGGCGGAATTGAAGCAATGGTACTACGACGCGATAAGATCGCTCCGTGTTATCGACGCCCGAGTCCCTATCGTTATCAGCGATAGCTGGCGGCCCGACGACTTTGCCGGATACCTTTCCCACAAAGCCGATTCGCTCCAACATCCACATATCGTCCTTGATCACCACCTGTACCGGTGTTTCACTCGGGAAGATATGGGCGTCCTGGCGTACGACCACGCGGGTCGACTCTGGGATCTGAATGGAGACGCCCGAAGGACATTCGCTCGCGTCACTGATAAACTCGTATCAGCTGGTTGTGATTTGATGGTGGGTGAATGGTCAGGAGCTCTCAACCCGATGTCATTGGACCCCCTTCCGAACCATGACCACGCGCGATCACAATTCATCCAAGCGCAGGTTGATTTGTACGAGCAGTATTGCGCAGGGTACTTCTTTTGGACATACAAGAAGCAGTGGGAGGGAGACAAAGGATGGTCATTCAGAGACACGGTCCGAGGTGGGGTGTTCCCCAGGTCTATTGGTCTACATCTCAGAAGACCTCTGGAGCATCACTCGTGTGGGGCAAGACTGAATGCCAGAGAAGCAGCGAGGAGTAGGTCATTTGGTACGTCGCAGTCGTCGCTCACTCCCTCATCGCCAACCTGAGTACTAAACGTCGACGTAATGGACCTCTGCAAGGCGAACACGAGGCTTATTGGTCTCAGTACCCTGGGAGCTACGAACACTGGCGATTCAACGAGGGGTTCATTCAAGGGTGGGATGACGCCTATGCATTCTTCACTTCTTCGGGCGGACCTGTGCTTCCAGAGTTGGGATACAAAGGCGCCTGGTTGAAGATCAGGGAGCGCGCACATGTCGCAGGGCGGGGAAATGGGCCACGTGTCTGGGAATACAGTACGATATTCCTCGCCGTATCATCAAATATCCAATTCCTTTATCATTAATTCGTCATGGATTTGCCACAGGACATGGATTCGGCCAAGGCGTTGATGCGGCTAGGCTAGATGTTGCCGCGGCGTGTTGTTGAAGTCACCGGTGAATCTGTATTATCGGGAGTGTATTCTTTACAAATAAGTGGCGCATGTCTAGGTTATTCTAAGTAAAGGTAGTGTTGTACAAAGCGAATGGTGGTACAATGGTATGATGTTGTCTTGAAACGTTAGAGTAGCGGCGGTCTGGTCATCGGGGGTGAATGGGTAAGAGGGGGACGATATGGGAAATGAACGACGGGAAGGTTAACCCCGCCTCTTGAACCCGAGGTCCAGGGAAGCTTGTCGAGGGGCGGGGGTTAAACCCGCGAACCATGTAAACTCCCCGAGGCAGTCCACCCGCCGAGGACGTTTGAACAATTCGTCCGCTTGGCAGCTGGAGTGGTAGCTGTGGACCCTTGCACCTCTTGCGGTCAAGATCTCGCGTTTGGTTGCGTCCTCGAAGTGCTCCCACTCTTCCCAATTGATTCTGGACCCCAGGGACTCCTGGATGGTGAAGAGAACGTCGTACACCGTGACGAATACACCTGGTGTAGTCGGGCGGATGTTGATACGCCAGGGCAATTGTGGCGACTGAAGTTCGAGACGCCCGGTCGGAGGTTGCGTCGCGCTTTCGGTGAGCCTGATTCGTTGGGCCGGCGTCCAGCGCCCTACGTGGGACTTCAAAGGGATTCTCAGGTCCCACGAGAGCGTGGCAGGGGCCAGTAGTGGGTTCGCGACAATGGGGCCAGCGGGTGGGGCGTTTGTTGCCCCATTCGGTGTGACACTCCTTGACGGCGTCTCGAATGGTTCAGGATAAACGACCTGACGCGTATCCGGGTCGAGGAACCGTACGGACATCGTTCTTTCCGTGGTAAAGAGGGAGGTGGAAGGAAGGAGGACCACGAAGGACGGCGAAGAGATTGTTCCCCCCTTCCCCTGCGTTTTTGTGTGTCGGGTAGGCCGTGGCCAAAGACGATCCACCGTCCAGATTAGTACTCCAGGACGTTCCCCATCAAAGAGAAAGGTCTCGTGAGAAGGACGGAGGGGGAGAAGGAGGCGTAATGGCTGTACGCAACCGCCTTACGAACTCAAACGTTTCTTCCAGCGGAACTTGGTCGACTTGTGAGAGTAATGACACCGACATCATCAATCCGTCGGGGGTTCATCATTATTGGAATCGTGGGGAAGAACATTCAGAAAGGTACCTTGCAACTCCACCAGATGCATAGACACACGTCCAATGTGAGATTCACGGGGGCCATCCGGTTGGAAGCATCTCAAACCTGGGGAGCTTGCCCTCCAGCGGAGACCTTCCAAAAGGAGCTGTCCGAGTTGAATCCGCATACAACAGGGGTTCCGTACGCGGGGGGAGGGGTGCGCGTGCGCTGCGCAGAGCTGTGCGGGTTACCTCGTACTTACGGAAGCGTCCACCTGGCACAATTGGATGAGGCCACCCAATCTCCGCCAGATGTCCGTGGCTTTGTACGCAAAACCGAGAACGACACCACCCTGCGGGAGGTTACTGCGCTCTGTATTCAAATCAGCCGAGGAACTCGCGTGAAGTAATGATTCATTCAAGTGGGACTAAGCGACAGACAGGCAATCAACACCGTCAGCCAGCGGTTCCCGCCCGGCAGATGAGCAAGAGAACTTCGGCCAGTCGTTCATTTCCCCGTCATAGACTTCGGCTGGACGAGTAGGTCAGAACCCAGGACGGGAGGGAGGAAGGTGGGTGTGGAGCGCTGACCTTGACTTCATCACCCAGAGCCCGAACGAAAATACTGGGTCTCTTGGCTTGCTTTGACGCTTCCTCGCCCTCATCCCACACATCGCACACGGCAATCGCCAGTTTAGTTCCATCATGGCTAAATGAAATGGAGGAAATGGGAGAATTATACTTCGGGAACTGGCGAAGTCGTTTCTTAGATTCGTGATCCCAGACGGAGACCATGCCATCCGACCCTGCGGAAGCGAACGTATTGTACCTGGTGTGGTAACGCGGTCAGGAAGCCTTCGCGCTTTGAATCAAAACTCTACTCACACGGGATGGAAGGCGAGCGCGTTCACAGCCCAGACGTGGTCGACGTCGTCTATTGTCTGCCGATGGCATTTGAACGCGTACTTCTTGTCTTGAATTTCCGGTGCCGGATCTACGTATTCTACCGCGATCCGTCCTTCGACAGAGGCCGTGGCATAACCTGCAACCAAATGTCAGGGCGCTCGATGGGAGCCTAAATGATCTGTTCCTAACCTTTTTGGTCACTCATACAAGCAACTGCGCGTGTCATGTACTTGAGGCTGCTCTCCCGCTGGCTTACGGGAGATTGCATATTGCGAACGTCCCAAATTTGAAACAGCCGACTGGCCATGGCAACTACAAGAGTGTTGCCAACTAGGTCCATATGATAAATACGCTCCGGAAGCGTGTGAGAGGATGTTGGTTGGGATGATTTGGATTTGGGATCCCAGAATTTCAGAGTCCGGTCCCACGAGCCAGAGACCAACGAACCTACACCACCGTGAGCACCCTCTCAGATTGTGTACGCTCGAACTTACTGATTCCTGTCGCGTATCGGACAGAGGAGATGGAATCGTCGTGGTTCCCAAGATGAAATGTTTGTTCCGTCCCAAGCTCTAATCTATTTGTCCATGTCAGTCGGGACATTTTCCCGTAGTTACCCACATACCCCCTGATGTACGTGTCGAGACCTCCGCTGAACGCGTGTGAAGCGTCCTGGAAACAACAAGATAAGACCGCCGCTCTTTGGTCAAACTTGGCCTTTTGTTCGTTGGCATTGACGTCATAAAACCTGACGGTCTATTGTATGGCCCTAATCAGAGGTCTAGTCCGCTCCGGTGGGACAGAGAACTCACGGCATCCCACGAAGAAACCAACAAATGTGCCGAGTTGAATGGTGAGAACTCGGTAGAGGAGATGCTGTCAAAGGGCGGAGATGAGAGTTCCGTTTGTTCTGCCTCGTTCACCGAGTTAGTTTTCTTCCGCAGGTAGGCAGAAATCAGGAACACCTTGCATGGTGACGCTTTCGGGTGGTGGACGGAAGGGCAGACACAAGGTTTCTCAAGACGTGACAGTCGCGTTACCCTTCCGCCAGCCGCGTCACGGGAAAGGCTCTCTATTCTTCCCACCGATGACCACACCCCAGGGATGCGTTTTGCAATTCGAGTCGGACAAGATTCATCTTGGAAGTTCGACTCGGCCTCCGTTGGATCTTTCACGTCTCACTCCGACCGATCACGCAGAGTATAAATCTCGTCAACCAAGATAACGTTCCGACCGGAGAATCGAGGGCGACCGGTGCAAGCCGATGCGCCTAAATTATAGCGCCGCGGCGGGGGTAGGCCCAGGGCAAGGGTTGGGCTGGGTTAGGGCACGCGTATTGGCGTCGGCGGGACGTGTTCGGGAAGGGGCCTCGGCCCTAACCTGTCCTCCTCTTCGATACCCCCATGTCTACGGTACATCACAGCCTACGGTAGAACCCAAGCTCGAAAGCCCGTTGAGAGGGTTCCTTTTGTTTCCACAAGGGTCGGGTCGGGGCACTCAGTCGTCAGCCGTAATCTCAAAGCACCCCTTGCTTCGTGCCGAAGAAGCCTTTGACCTCCGGCGATGTTGACGCCGGGACTCCTCAGTCCCCACATAGCAACGAAAGGATACGGGGACCCTGACCCTCGTCTCTTGCCCTTAAGCCCTACGCCGGAGAGAGGACAAACGCCTTTTCGTGCGCCGCTGTCCAAATGCGAATCCGGATTCCACCACTCTCTCGTCGTCGACGTACAGCTTCAGTCGACCAAAACATGAACTTCACCGTCAAACAAGCTATCGCGGACGATCTTGGTTTGACCGAAGACGCGGCGAATTGGCCAATCAGCTACAACTCGTATGTCTCAGAGGACGCCTTTTGCGATGCACTCAAGGCCAAGGCCACCACTGACATCATCAAGACTCCCAACGGCATCGTGGCCCAAACCTTAACTCTTCAGCCGCATACAAAGCCTGGTTCGACCGGGAATGAGGATAGGCACACGGTCCAATATTGGGACCTGCCTTCCGGCCAATGGACGTTCGTTGGTGTATTCGATGGTGCGTACGATGACATCGTATCTACACGCTGCCCTGACTTAAGCCCGAGTTTCCATGTAGGACACTCTGGTCATGAAGCATCAGAGCATACCGTCCAATCTCTCCCACCTCTAATCAGGTCGCACTTGGAGAGTGCCCTTACCAGCGACGCGCATGCCACCCCCAGCGCCATTAGTGAATCATTCGCCAAAGCCATCCAGATCTTTGATAAGTCGTTCGAGGACGACCTCAAAGCCGTCATTCCTGAGAACTTTGAGAGTCTCAGCGATAGGGAGCTCCAAGTATTGATCAATGATCAATCCACTGGCGGTCGCGTCTACGCCAAGGTAATGAGATGTATGCGTGGCGCTTGTTCAGCCATCGCGGTTATCGATCCCGCGAAGGAGAATCTGTGGATCGTTAATCTCGGTGATTGCGAAGCAGGTCAGCATATAGCTTGAGTTAGTACGGATGCACAGCTGACACGTACGATCTCCGTCAGTGCTTGGGGAAAAGGGATCATCAGGAGATCCCGAAGCCACTATCTTAACTTCAATACACAATACCACGATCGCCGCAGAGAGAGAGAGAATCAACGCAGATCATCCTGGGGAAGAAGAAGCCATAGTCAACAATCGCGTCCTGGGTGCCTTGGAACCCACCCGTGGTGTGTCATATCCTGATCTCACCATTGCCAACCCGGTGACCTTATCGTTGTTGCCGACGCCCAGCCATTGGTGATCACCTTTTCAAGCTACCCCCAGCGTACACGGAAAAGATATTCTTGAACGCGCAGCCCGGTTTCCGTGCTCCTCACATCGCCCGACAGGTCGTGACAAGGAACAAGACCCCTCCTTACGTGTCCTCTGTCCCAGAGGTCCAACACCGAAAGCTGAATAAATCAGTGACGACCAAGGTTGTCGTCGCGACCGACGGTCTGAGGGATCTATATAGGGGAAGACTGAGCGCAACCGAGGAGTTGATCAAGCGCTGGGTCCACGTCGTGATGGAAGAGGGTGACGGATTTGGGGGACACAAGGCACTCTCGCTTGCGAGTGACGGATTGGGAGAGGAGCTGGAGACGAAGAGTATGTGGTTAACTATCGATATGGACCAAGCCTGGCTCGACGACACGACGATCGTAGTGATAACAATCTGAGCTGTGATCCGGGTACACCCTCCGCCCACCTGGGACCGCCTCCCAACACAGCGCAATACGATTTGTACAGTACCATCGCATGGCAACACAGCGCGTGCTTCAGCGCCATTTTGTGACTCTGCCGGTGACCACAGCCACATCTTTTTTGTTTTTTTTATCGACCTCCGTATATAAAGGGCGCAGCGAGGAAGAGATCATCCTCCCGCTCGCCCACTACCATCGATACCACCCCTCATGAGCCAATACCCCCCACCGTTCTACTACGGCTACCAGCCTGGTACCCAGTTCTACCCCAGTCCTCACGGCGTTTACACCTGGACACCGAACCCACCACAACATCTCTTCGCACCACCACATCCTCAATACTCCCCATACCGCTTCCCCTCCTCCCCCGCTACTCCCCAATCCGTCTTCTCGCCGGTATGGACGCCAGCACCAGTCATGCCGCAACTACCCACACACTCGAGCGCGATCAAGGTTGCACCGTGGCTGATCCCCAACCCGGTTAACCCGAACTTACCCCATACGCTCTGGGACCTCACCCAACCCCCCATGATGGCCAAGCGGCTGACGGGAAAACACGTCGTGGTCGATATGAAACCCGAGTTCGGCGAGGACGCTACCTTCCCTGCCGTTCCGAAAGCCCACGTTCTCTTGGCCGGCGCGGACCTTATTCACCAAATCTGGGGTCCAATCATCATCAAGAACGACGGAGGCAAACCACTTTCCGTCGGCGATATCATTCATGGGATCTACGCGTTCCTCCAGAAGCCAGTCCTGCAACGGGATATGCAGAAGATCAAGGAGCACGACGAGAAGAACTACGATACCATGCTCGAGGCGATGGAGAAGAGGTGTTACAATGAGCCTGGGCTACCCGGTCGGGCGTGGAAGGAAGGAATGAAGAGAGTTGATGCCCTGGGAGCGTACATCTCGTTCGGAGGTCTCACAGTCATCGAGAACGACGACGACACCTGGGAGTTCTCGTTACTCGTGCTGAATCGGACCGGTCAATGATTCACGCTTCCGCATGTACACAGTCTAGCCTATCGAATTGTGGTCTTAATTTTTGTCTTAATTTTTTCTTTTTCTTCTCGGGAATGTAGGATGTAGGGACTCGAACTTGAATAGACAGACGCGATGAGCTGGCCCCCCTCAGAATTTGTGTGATCAGAGGACATCGACCTTGTGTTGAACAACGGCACGGCACGGGTTCCCGTGGACGCGAACTCGGCAGCAGGACCGGATTGGGATCTTGTAAGATCCTGAAATCTCCGACCTGACTCACCGTCTAGGTACAGCCTAGGGTCAATGTCAAGGCCGATGTCGAGGAGCGGCCCGTATGTTTATTGATGGTGGGGCCAGAACTTCCCGTTCCGTCGCCTCCATGTCTGGGCCGGGCCGGGGCGCCCCTAGTTCATCTCCGTTCGCTATTTCTCATGTTGGCTTGAGCTTGGGGACCGGAGCTCCGATATTGGGTCATTCTCGCGTATGAACCGGCTTCGGACCGAGCCAACGTGTTAGTCCTCAAGGCATCACCCTCAGCATGCCGACGAATAACGAAAATCTTCCCACTCGAACAACCAAACGTAGAGTTAGACACGCTGAGTGTCGTCGGTCATTTGGCCGAGGATCTCCGCAAGACTCCCAACTCTACTGCACACAAAAACGACAGTGAAAGACTCGGCGAGGCATGAAACTACGCCATAGCACTTCTTGAATAACCCAAGGGTTGCGCCGGCATATGTCGTCGCGAGGTCTTGGTGTACTCGCTACAACCAGAGGTCGCGGTGAGTCCGGAATAATCGAGGGGTGAGACCGCTCCTATCCTAACTGTCGAACCCCCTCTCACCCTGGTTATAAAACCCCCAGAGACCGCGGGATACGACAACAGGGACCTTGGATGGCGGCCTGCATACAATGACGCAATTGGAAAGTTCGATCGCTTTTACATCGGGTGCTCGACCCCGTCACTCTTTCACTGCCCACTTGCCAGCGCCTGGGTGGATACTTGGTTCCCGGCGGGAGCGACCTTTTGACCACCTCTGTTATACATTGGAAACAGTACCCGTCCTGGAACTAGTGGACTTCCTGTGCTGGAAACTGGGGATGCTGCTTGTTGACATCTTGTGGCTCCGGTTTGCGGTAGATTCGCGCGCTGGAAGTCCTCCCTAGGACGGATTCACGACCGGTGACGACCTCCTCCACACTTCTAAATCGCTACCCTCCAGGATGTCCGTCACCTGCGCCCCACACCTGCCGCTCTCCGGTACAGACAAACGGCCCGGGCTGTCCCACCCACGCCTGCACAGTACCAAGGTGTCATTGGAGCCATCTCCTCGATCCCCTTCACTACCTTTACCACAATGTTCTCCCCTTCCCTTCGTGCTTTCCTCGTCGCCCTCGTCTCCTCTGCGGTCACAATCTCTGCTCCCCCGGCCGTCTCGACCGTCCCCAGCTTGACCATCAAGTCCTCGACCCCCAACATCAATGTCGACGGGTTGGAGAACTTGAGGGTCACCACAACCATCGTCAACACCGGCGGTGAGACCATCAAACTCCTCAACGACCCCCGAGGAGTCTTGAGCTCCTTCCCTGAGAACACCTTCACCATTACCGATGCCGCTGGCTTTCACCCGTCGTTCAATGGCGCCAAGGTGAACCGCGCCTCGGGTCACCTGGCAAACCAGTGCACTGACGCTTTCGATTTCCACTTATAGGTCAAGTACAGCCCCACGTACGCCGCTGGTCTTGATAATCCAGGCGTCTATACGGTTCTCGCTCCTGGCGCTTCCATCGACGTCACTCATGATCGTAAGCAGTGGGCCACCTCGATCACGGTTGCCTTGACCGCCATCTCATGAAATAATCACCACCAGTCTCCGTTGCGTACGATTTCACTCGATCTGGTCCTGGGGGCTACTCCATTGAGCCGTCGAACCTCTTCATCTACGTCGACGCCGGTGGTACTCCCAAGCATTTCGAAGCCATTGTTGAGGGGACTGCGAAGGTCAAACTCTCTGGTAACCTCGCTGTCCCCCGCGCCCACAACAAACGAGCTAGCTTCAATGGCTGCTCGTCCGACCAACAGTCGCAGGTCGATACTGCCGCCGATAATGCCAAGAGCCTCGCCGACGAAACCCACTCCTACATTATGGATATCTCGAACGGCACCCCCCGATATACGAGGTGGTTCGGTAGCTACGACGACGGCCGCAGGAGCACCGTCGAGATCCACTTCAAGTTGATCAGCGGCAGCGACTTCTCGAGTTTCACCTACGACTGCACCTGCACTCGAGACGACTTCTACGCTTATGTCTGTGCGTATATTCTCCAATCGTGAGATTGCCATTCGGTAATTCATAAACCTCTTGGTCAGATCCCAATGAGTTCGGAACCGTTTACCTCTGTGGTGCCTTCTGGCGTTCTCCCGCCACCGGCACCGACTCCCAGCGTGGAACACTTATCCATGAGACTTCCCACTTCGACGACAACGGTGGCACCCAAGACCACGTCTACGGTCAGACCGCTTGCGAGGAGCTGGCTAATCTTAATCCGGATCAAGCCATCGCCAACGCTGACAGTCATGAGTACTTCGCAGAGAATAACCCTGCCGAGGATTGAATATTTCTCCCACGACCGTAAGGGAGGGGGTTTTGTGGATTTAATTCCTAACTTCGTTGAGGAAACCTCGTGTTTGTGTCAATTTCGAAACATTTCTCCGAACGATTCTCTTACCATCAAGTCATGACACACGCAAACCGAAGTAATCCCTGTCGCGCGCCCCAGCTTGCCCCGTACGGTTGGTCGGTAGGCCAGTTACCAGAAAACTACGTTTATCGGGGGTTTGAGTACCTTGTGAATTTCGATTTTCAACGGATGACGATTGCGTTCTGAGAATTCTCCCCCCTTGGAGATGTAGGGGTTCAGATCTCCGGGGCACGGAATGGTCTGCCCTTCCCGGCAGTTGTGATCCGAAACTTGGATAATCCGATGCTCTGGCTCTCGACCAAGCAACCCTTTTTGTTTTGTTTTTGGGGGAAATGTCGAAGCGTCACAAAACGGCAGCCATGCAGTGGTCGTGAACCATCCAAGTCTCGTGGATCCGTATAAAATGGAAGGAAATGGAAGAGTTTTCCTTGATCTTTACCCCAAGGTTTCTCGTAAAGTACCCCAAGCCTGAAGGATCAAGAGAAAGGTGGGTTCCTTGTCCGGAGACGGGTATGTCGCGAGGGTTGCTCGCCGGGGGATCTCGACGAGCATGGATGGGGCAATGGTCGTGTCAGGTTAAAGAAGTCCACCGTTGAAGGTCGTCGATTTCTCCGCTGAGCCTCTACGAGACTTTGAAGCTCGAAGGCTCGTAATACCACTGAGATCGCCGACGTCATCTTCCTCTGCGACCGCAACGTGTTAGGTGTACCAGGCCAAACGGACTTCCGACACCATTGACCGCGAGGACGGTTGGTCATCGGTGGGGTTCTAATCCTCCCCCATTATGGCTAACTCCACTGCATATCTGAGCGGTGGGAAACAACAGTAGAATTCAGGCATGACATTTGCACGTACGGAACGCGTTTTTATTATTCACAAACTAATTGACTAATTACATCTGGGGGGTACGGAACGCGTGACTAGGATTGTTCAATTCTCGGGCAACCCGAGGATGCGCCGACGCTCTTCGCAGCGAAGTGAAGCGACAAGGTCTTCCATCCCCTCAACTTGATCACGTGGTCCCCGTGCCTCTTTTTACCGCATCCCCCATCTTCTTGTCCGCTTCCCGTCGGTTCTGCGCATTTTTCGCACTCCGGAAGTGATCGGAACATTTGCCAATGGCATGTCCCCCGCCCACGGTCCATTCAAGATTCACCTGTGCTCAGCTTTCAAACAAATGGAACGGTCCTCGCGGTTCTCAGACGGTCCTCGGATATCACTGTTTGCGACGCTTCCCTGGCCCCAAGGCTCGGCGCTCAGACCTACCGTCCTTAATTCCGAGTTCGAGTCTTCGAAATCGAATATGGAGTCGAGAGTAGATCCTCCATTTATTCCGGATACTCCACCCCACAGGAGTTGGGTTCGGTGAGGAGTTTGATCCGGCAAGACTTTTCGGGGAAGTCCGAGCGTTATTCTACATCCTCCCCGGTCTTGCCTCCACAAACGAATGTTTTTTTTATCACCAGCCCAACAGAGTGGTGTGCGCGTGGAGAAATGGGGCGCGATCGCTGAAAACGAGTGAGCCTTTCTGCTTTGTAGGATGCAGGAAGGGCCGCTACGTGTTAGGAGCAGCACCTCGATGGTGTCAGAACCGGTCATACCTCCGATCCGAACCCAGAAACGCCGCGTACTAACATTTTATCGAGTCGCTCTGTGCTGGGAAGTGGTCCCTCTCGGCATGTGCTCATAGCCGGTCGCAGGGCCCGAATTTTTGGACAATTGGTCCGGGGTGTCCTGTTCATGGTATGCTGGGGACTAGAAAGCTATTTAAGCCAGGTTCGCATCGTCCTAAGCCTCCATTGAAGTTGCCTCCTCAGCCCGCTTCATTACCTTCACCACAATGTTCTCCTCTTCCCTCCGTGCCTCCCTCGTCGCCCTCGTCGCCTCTGCGGTTGCCGTCTCCGCTGCCCCCGCCGCCGCTGTCGATGTCGACTTGACCGTCCTACTCTCGCTAGGTGGTGGATCGGAGAACACGAAGGTCATCACGACCGTTGCAAACACCGGCAAGAAGCCAGTCAAGCTCCTCAAGGATCCCCGTGGAGTCTTGAGCTCCTTCCCCGAGAACTCCTTCACCATCACCGGTCCTACCGGCTCTCAACCATCGTTCAGTGGCGCCAGGGTGAGTCACATCTGGTTACCTGACAAACCTACACGCTGACGCTTTCGCTTCCAGACGAAATACAGCCCGAAGTATGCCGCCGGCCTCAAAGATTCCAACACCTACACCGTTCTTGCTCCTGGCGATACCATCGACGTCACTCACGATCGTAAGTGGGATCATCTCGATCACTGTTGGTTCTGGCGTCATCTCATGGAATGATCACCAGTGGCCAAAGCGTATGATTTCTCCAAATCTGGCACTGGGGACTACTCCGTCAAGCCGTCGAACCGCTTCACCGCCGTCGGCGACGACGGTACCATCAAGGATGTCTACGCCACGGTTGGGAATACCGCTAAGGTCAAGCTTTCTGGCGACCTTCCCGCCAGCCGCGTCCACAGCAAGCGAGACGCCGACCCCAGCAGCTGCTCGTCCGACCAGGTGTCGCAACTCGCAACCGCCGCCGGTGACGCCCAGTCCTATGCTAGTGATACCGCCTCTTACATTTCGGGTGTCTCGAGCGACACCCCCCGATACACCACCTGGTTCGGTACCTACGACAGTACTCGTAGAGACACCGTCGAGAGTCACTTCAAGGCGATCAACGGCAATACCTTCTCGACGTTCATCTACGACTGTACCTGCACTGATACTAGCATCTACGCCTACGTCTGTGAGTATACTCCTCAATCATGAGATCGTCTCTTGGCCATTGATAAACATCTCAATCAGATCCCGATGATTTCGGAAGCGTCTACCTCTGCGGTGCCTTCTGGAACGCTCCTGAAACCGGTACCGATTCCAAGGCCGGGACGCTTATCCACGAGGCTTCTCACTTCACCGTCAACGGTGGTACCGAAGACCACGCTTACGGTCAGGACGACTGCAAGGCCCTGGCCATCAGCAACCCAGATACGGCCATCCTCAACGCCGACAGCCACGAGTACTTCACAGAGAACACCCCAGCGCAAGATTAAATATTGTCCCCACGAGAGAGGGGGGTCCTGTAGTGTCAACTCTTGATTCCAGTAGGGAAACCTTGTACCAGTGTCTATCCTAAATCAATTCCCTGTGGTCTTCTTGTATTTAAGCCATGCCGCGTGTGAACCGCGCCAATCCCTGTAGACCTCCAGCTTACAACGAGTTTTGTGCGGTTGGCGAGCTGGGTTGGATGCCTGCTGTTTTCCGTCTACTAACCTAAGACCGGCACTGTTAATGATAGATCCCATTAGATAATGGCATGGATCCAGGTGAGGTGAGAAAGGTTCAATCATACCAAGGAACAGCAACCGCAGGAAGCGTCGGATGTTGCAGACTCCCAGAACCCATCCTGGCGGAATCTATCGCACTCTCGACCCAAACCATGGGCCCGCTGGACTCGTGGGGCTGGATTCGTGGGATTCCAGCCGGGATGTGTACCAGGCAGCTCACCTCGGTTTCTCCGGTGACAACCTGAGGTAGTTACGTAGGTGGTACTCTCTTATGTATGCCATAGAGAACCGAGCTAATGAGGCTTCCGGTGAAATAGGTCCTCCTCAAAGCATAGATCATGTGAAATCTTTGGCATTAGCATCATCGAACCACGGCCTCTTCTGAGAGTCGGGGATGGTTCAGGTGGGTACAGCCGGGAGGAAGGGATCAGCCGGAGCGCGGGACCGAACCTGTGGAGGGATTCCGGGGTGAAGATGCGACCTTAGGGTGAATTTGGGGGCATAAAAGCTGACGTAGAGTCGATGGAATGGCGGTGTTACAGGCGACGCAACGAACAGGAGACCGACGGTGCAAGTTCCCGTTCGAGGCGGTGGAGCCAGTACGTGGGAGAGTTGCCACAAACAGCCAAGAATGCGCTCCAGTTGTAATGGGAGACCCCCGCGTTTGGACGAGGGGGTAGTTCCCCAGAAACATTACGTCCCGATCCCATTGAAGGGGAGAGACCCAAGATCAAAGTTCGACATACCGACGTGTGGAACGTGAGGTCGCGGTCACTTGTCGAACAACCGTGGAATGGTTATGCCACGTACGCTGTTCCGAGGTCCAGGTACGCCCTGGAGACGAGGAGTCATGGCGAGAGCGGCACAAACAAGGGGCACGTCCTCTCCTATCCAGTCAACGGTCGTCGTCCCTCCGTAACGCGCGTCAGAATCGATCGCGAACTTCAAGACCCGCGCCTCGTCTTCTTTCGAGAGGCAAATTTTGATCACTTCCCGTCAGTCCTGCGCACCCTTCGCACCCCGAGAGCGATTGAGATGCCCGCCGGTCTCATGTCCGTTGCCCATGGTTCGTCCTAGAATTACCTGTGCTCGGTGTTCGAAACAAATGGAACCACCCTCGTTGTTCCCAGACGGTTGGCGGACATCACTCAAATTACATTAGTTCCCTGGCTCCCAGGGCCCGGTGTGACAACTGGCCCGGGCTGTCCCACCTACGATGCACCAGGGACTGGAGGGCTATTTAAGCCAGGTTTGTACGGTCCTATGGCTTCATTGGAGTCGCCTCCTCAGCCCCCTTCACCACCTTCATTACAATGCTCCCCTCTTCTCTCCGTGCCTCCCTCGTTGCCCTCGTCGCCTCCGCGTTTGCTGTCTCTGCTGCCCCCGCCGTCGCTCTTGACGTTCACTTGATCGTCACGCTTTCGCTCCTCAGTTTAAAGGGTGATGGATCGGAGAACACGAATGTCATTACGACCGTTGCCAATACCGGTGACAAGTCAGTTAAACTCCTGAAAGATCCCCGTGGAGTCTTGGACTCCTTCCCCGAGGACTCATTCACCATCACCGGTCCCGCCGGCTCTCACCCGTCATTCAATGGTGCCAGAGTGAGTCTCGCGTCTGGTTACCCGACAAACTCGCGCGCTAATGCTTTTGGTTTCCACTTCCAGGTCAAGTACAGCCCCACATACGCCGCTGGGCTGGATAATCCCAACGTTTACACCGTTCTCGCTCCTGGCGATTCCATCGATGTCACTCACGATCGTAAGTGGGATCATCTCGACCAGTGTTGATTCGGGCGTCATCTCATGGAATGACCACCAGTGGCCAAAGCGTATGATTTCGCCAAATCCGGCACGGGAGAGTATTCCGTCACGCCGTTGAATCACTTCATCGTCGTCCGCGACGACGGTACCCCAGAGGACACCTACGCCACGGTTGGGGACACCGCTAAGGTCAAGCTCACTGGTGACCTCCCTGCCCCCCGCGTCCACGAGAAGCGGGCTAGCTTCGTCGGTTGCTCGGCCAGCCAGCAGTCGCAGATCAGCGCTGCCGCCAGTAGCGCCCAGCTCTATGCCTGGAACGCCCTCTCTTACATTTCGGGTATCTCGAATAACACCCCTCGATACACTGCCTGGTTCGGTGCCTATACCAGTATTCGCCTGAACGCAGTCCAGAACCACTTCGTTGCGATCGGCAGAAGTAACTTCTTGGCCTTCAAGTATGACTGCACCTGCACTGATGCTGGTACTTTCGCCTACGTCTGTGCGTATATATTCCAATTCTAGGATCGTTCCATGACCGTTGATAAATGTCTCAATCAGATCCCGATGATTTCGGAAGCGTCTACCTCTGCGGTGCCTTCTGGAACGCTCCTGAAACCGGTACCGATTCCAAGGCCGGGACGCTTATCCACGAGACTTCCCACTTCACCGAGAACGGTGGTACCCAAGACTACGCTTACGGTCAGACTAACTGTAAGAGCTTGGCCACCAGCAGCCCGGATGAGGCCATCTTCAACGCCGATAGCCACGAGTACTTTACCGAGAACAACCCATTTTTGCCTTGAATGTTATCCCCACGGCCGTCAGGGAGGAGGTCCTGTAGTGTTAATTTTCGTCCCAGCAGGGAAATCTTGTACTCGTGCAAATTTTGAATCACTTTTCTGTATGATCCTCCTATGAGCCAGTCCTGATCACCTCCAACCTACACTGAGTCCTGTACGGTTGGCGAGCAGGGTCGGACGCATACAATTTTCCACCTACGAACTTTGAGATCAAGGCCGGCACTGTTGATGGCAGCTGGGGAATTGCGCGATGGTTTCGAGAAGTATGTCAATTGAGGGTTTGCTAATATTCCGTGGTTTCGGATTTTGGTAAAACAATAAAAGGGTGTCTTAAGGATCGATAGGGAAGAGTTATCGCGCTTGGAATGACTAAGGGAGTGACTATCGATCGGGAAGGATATCGATTATAGATCGGATGTCCGAGTGTGTGGAGCAAAGGGACCGATTGACAGTTCAAAAGCAATGACGCCTCAACGAAAAGAGAAAGGGATAACGGATTGGAATGGAAGAGCGCGAATCAGAAGAAAATCGTGATCGGTGCAGTGTGCCAGTGTTTTGGTGGGTCCCGGTCATGAGTCCTGTTGTCGATCTCCTCCCCACTGGGGTGCGAGGTGTGGGTCTTTGGAACGCGTTACACCAGACATAATTAAGATAGAGGGCACTCACCTCGGTGCCCGCAGAGCCGAGGTATGTGAGGCAGGGGGAAGTGAAGACCCAGATGTTCCTTGAATAGAACGCATGGCAACGATAGAGCGAGGGGAGGAGGCGACGTTAGATACCTGGGCGAGTAAACCCGAGAGCAACTCGCCGAAAGACCTGTAGCCAACCAATCGCTCAAGAGGAACGTGGCATTCACAAACAGCCGAGAATGCGTTCCAATTGTAATGAAAGATCCCCATGTTTGGACGAGGGGGTGGTCCCTCAGCTAAACCGTGTTGAGACCCAAGATCAAGGTTGACTGAAGGGGCCTGTAGTAGCCTATATCCACCGTGACGGACGCTACATGCACACTCTAAACTGGGCGTGGTATGTCCGATTCAACCACGCATCTGAATACTCCGTCAGAGGCGGCAGAGGTCAGGGAAGGTGCAACATTTGGATGTATGGAACGTGAAGCCGTGGTCGCTTGTCGAATGACCGGTGGATGGTTGTCCCGATCATGTACGCCGTTCCGAACTCCAGGAGACGAGAAGTCATGGCGAGAGCAGCACGAGCAAGGGGCAAGTCCTCTCCTATCCAGTCGACGACCACTGCCCCTCCAGGTATGCGCGTAACGCGCGTCAGAAAAGAGCTCGATCGCGAAGGTCCGGATCGGCGCTTCTTCTTCTCGGCATACCCGGTTTGGGATACCTGGGGAATCGCTGTGACTTCACTGCTCAAAACATATGGAACGACCCTCGTTGTTCCCAGACGGTGGCGGGTATCACTCGACTTACGATGTTTCCCTGACCCCCAGAGCCCGGTGTGATAATTGGCCTGAGCTGTCCCACCGATGATGCGCTGGGGACTGGAGGGCTATTTAAGCCAGGTTTGTTCGGTCCCAAGGATTCATTGGAGTCGCCTCCTCAGCCCCCTTCACCACCTGCATGACAATGCTCTTCTCTTCCCTCCGTGCCTCCCTCGTCGCCATTGGCATCGTCGCCTCCGCGGCTGCCGTCTCTGCTGCCCCCGCCCTCACTATCGACGCCAGCTGAACCGTCACGCTCTCGTTCCTCAGCTTGAAGGGCGATGGATCGGAGAACACGAAGGTCATCACGACCGTCGCAAATACCGGCCATAAGCCAGTCAAGCTCCTCAAAGATCCCGGTGGAGTCTTGAGCTCCCTTCCCACGGACATCTTCACCATCACCGATGATTCCGGCTCTCACCCGCCATTCATAGGCGCAATGGTGAATCGCGCGTCTGGCTACCTACGAACCTGCGTACTGACTCGTTTGGTTTCCGCTTCTAGGCTCAGTACAGCTCCACGTACGCCGCTGGCCTCGACAATCCCAGCGTTTACACTGTTATCCTTCCTGGCACTTCCGTCAATGTTGTTCATGATTGTAAGCAGATCATTCCGATCACTATTGACTCGAACGTCATCTTATGGAATGATCGCCAGTGGCCGAAGCGTATGACTTCACCAAATCTGGTACCGGAGTGTACTCCGTCGAGCCGTCGAACCGCTTCATCGTCGTCGACGACGACGGTAACCCCCAGGACTTCCACGCCACTGTTGGGAATACCGTGAAGGTCAAGTTCTCCGGCGACCTCCCTGCCTCCCGCGTCCACGATAAGCGGGCCAACCCCGGCAGCTGCTCAGGTGTTTACCGGCAGCCGCATATCAACACCGCCGCCAAGAACGCCCATACCTATGCCAACTTTGCCTATGGTGTCATTACGCGTACGACGTACGCCACGGCCCAATACAGCACCTGGTTCGGTCTATACGACAAGGATCGCAGGGACATCGTCAAGCAGCACTTCGAGTCGATCAACGGCAATAACTTCTCGAAGTTCACCTACGACTGTACCTGCACTGATGCTGGTGTCCTCGCCTACGTCCGTGCGTATACTCTTCAATCATGAGATCGTCGCTTGGCCGTTGATAAACATCCCAACCAGATCCCGATGATTTCGGAACTGTCTACCTCTGTGGTGCCTTCTGGGACGCCCCCAACCGCGGCTCCAATTCCGCGGCTGCGGCTCTTATCCAAGCGGCTTCTCGTTTCACCAAGAACGGCGGTACCAAAGACTATGTTTCCGGAGTGACTAACTGCATGAATCTGGCCGCTAGAGACCCGTGTAAGGCCGTCATGAACGCCAACAGCTACAAATACTTTGCGACGGACGGGCTTTCAGGTGTCATAGGGCGGGGGGACCCGTAGTGTTAATTCTTGATTCCAGTACGGAGATCTTGTATCCGTGTTGATCCCAAATCAATTCCCTAGGGTCCTCATGTGTTTAGGTCATGCCGCGTGTGAACCGCGCCAATCCCTGTGGACCTCCGGCTTACACTGAGTTCTATGCAGTTGGCGAGCGGGGCCATGCCTGCTGGTTTCCGTCTACGAACCTTGGGAACGAGACCAGTGCTGTCAGCTGAGGAGTCGCGCGACGGTTTCTAGAAATATCTCGATTGAAGGTTTGCAAATCTTACGTGGCCCATATTTTAGCAAACCGACAAAACGGGTCTTAAGGATGGATGGGGAAGAGTTCTCGCGCTTGGAATGACTAAGGATATCCCCACGACCGTAAGGGAGGGGGTCTTGTGGTTTGTTTTCTTAACTCCGATGAGAAAACTTAGATTTTACACAATTTCCAATTGATTATACCCACGACCCTTATGTGGTTAAGCTCCCGGCATCC
>Ga0307516_10000294_pt1 | contig 64903 bp, 58 predicted proteins | sample 19_EM_MG_FD_203310 | JGI IMG/M metagenome (GOLD analysis project Ga0307516, IMG submission 203310) | Populus trichocarpa ectomycorrhiza microbial communities from riparian zone in the Pacific Northwest, United States - 19_EM | ecosystem: Host-associated > Plants > Roots > Unclassified | place... | reverse complement strand
CGACGCCCTGCGACAGGCCCCAGAAGCTCATCACCAGGCCTCGGCGCCGCGGTGAGATCAGGTCGCTGACCACGGAGAAGCTGACGCTGGCCACCCCGCCCAGGCCGATCGCCGCCAGCACCTGCGAGAACAGGAACGACGGGTAGCTGCCCGCCAGGCCGGACCAGGCGGTGCCGGCCACCCAGACCAGGGTGCCGGCGATCAGCACGGGCTTGCGGTTCAGCCGGTCGCCCGCGTACGCCCAGGCGATCGCCGCCACCGCGCTGATCAGGAACATCACCGTGGTGGCGAGGGCGATGTGGCCCTCGCCCACGGAGTAGTCGTCGGCGATGCTGCCGTAGAGCGGCGGGACGAGGTTGATCGCCACGTTGTCCAGGGACGCCAGGATGACGAAGACGATCACGCTGTAAGCGCGATGCGCGGGCCCGCCCCTCAACCTCACGCGACGTAGGTTAGCGGCTGACCCTGTCGATCACGGCGTCGCGGGCGGCGGCGTACTGCTCGCGGATGAGCGGGACGCTGCTGTCCTCGTACACCTCGGGGGTTTCCGCCGACCACGTCGGCGGCGCGTCACCACCCACGGTGACCCACGCGGCCTGGCGGGCGGCCCCGTCCGCGACGTACTCGCCCGGCGGGGGGACCAGCACCGGCAGGCCGAACAGCGCCGGCGCGATGCGGCGGACCGCCTCGCTGCGGGCACCGCCGCCGACCAGCACGATCCGGTTGGCCGTCGCACCCTGGGCGACCAGGGCGTCCAGGCCGTCGGCGAGCGCGCAGAGCATGCCCTCGACCGCGGCCCGGGCCAGGTGCGCCGGGTCCGACGTGCGCAGGGTGAGGCCGTGCACGGCGCCGGTGGCGTTCGGCCGGTTCGGGGTGCGCTCGCCCTCCAGGTACGGGATCAGGACCAGCCCGTCCGCCCCGGCGGGCGCGGAGAGCGCGAGCCGGGACAGCTCCTCGTGGTCGACGCCGAGCAGCCGGGTCGCCGCGTCGAGCACCCGGGCCGCGTTCAGCGTGACGACGATCGGCAGGAACCGGCCGGTGGTGTCGGCGAAGCCGGAGACGGCGCCGCTCGGATCGTCCGGCGCGACGTCGGAGGAGACGAACACCGTGCCGGAGGTGCCGATCGAGATGACCACGTCGCCGGGCAGGGCCCCGGCACCGAGACCGGCGGCGGCGTTGTCCCCGGCGCCCGGGCCGAGCGGGGCGCCGTTCGGCAGGTGCCCGGCGATCCCGGTGGGGCCGAGCACCCCGGGCACCCGCAGGCGCCGGCCGAAGCCGAGCTCCAGCAGGTCATGGCGGTACTCGTTCGACTTCGCGGACCAGTACAGCGTGCCGCTGGCGTCGCTGCGGTCGGTGCGCAGGGTCTCCAGGCTCGCGGCACCCGAGAGCTTCCAGGTCAGCCAGTCGTGCGGCAGGCAGACCGCCGCCACCCGCTCGGCGGCGGCCGGCTCGTTGCGGGCCAGCCAGCGCAGCTTGGTCAGGGTGAAGCTGGCCACCGGCACGATCCCGACGGCGTCGACCCAGGCCCGGCGGCCCTTGTCGCCGCCGCCGAGATCCTCGATCAGGTCGGCGGCGGCACCGGCGCTGCGGGTGTCGTTCCACAGCAGCGCCGGGCGCACGATCTCGCCGTCTTCGTCCAGGACCACCATGCCGTGCTGCTGGCCGGCGACCGAGGCGGCGGCCACGTCGGCCAGGCCGCCGGCCTCCTCGATCGCCTGCTGCAGCGCGGACCACCAGGCGTCGGGATGCACCTCCGTCCCGTCGGGATGGCTCGCCCGCCCCTGCCGGACCAGCTTGCCGGTCTCGGCGTCGCGGATGACCACCTTGCAGGACTGTGTGGAGGAGTCGATCCCGGCTACCAGCGTCATGGGGCTCATCTTTCCTTGAGAGTCAGTTGGCGCGCAGCACGTGATCGATGGCGAGCTGGTGCAACCGGACGAAGTGGTAGCCCTGGGCACCGGCGGCGTCCACGTCGTACTCCTCGAACGCGCTGCGGTCCTTCAGCAGGTCGGTGTAGGTCTCACCGGCGGACAGCGTCGGCGTCGACAGCTCGAGGACCTTGCTGGCCACCAGCGCCTCCTGCACCTCGGGGTCCGCCCGGAACGCCTGCGCCCGCTCCTTGAGCAGCAGGTACATCCGCATGTTGGCCTTCGCCGACTCCCAGACGCCGGTGAAGTCCTCGGTGCGCGAGGGCTTGTAGTCGAAGTGCCGGGGGCCGTCGTAGCCCGGGCCGCCGCCCGGTCCGCCGTGCTCCAGCAGGTCGACCAGCGAGAACGCGTTGAGCAGGTCGCCGTGGCCGAAGACCAGGTCCTGGTCGAACTTGGGGCCGTGCTGGCCGTTCAGGTCGATGTGGAAGAGCTTGCCGTGCCAGAGCGCCTGGGCGATGCCGTGGGTGAAGTTCAGGTTCGACATCTGCTCGTGGCCGACCTCGGGGTTGATGCCGAACAGCTCCGGCCGCTCCAGGTCGTGCACGAACGCGATGGCGTGCCCGGCGGTCGGCAGCAGGATGTCGCCGCGCGGCTCGTTGGGCTTGGGCTCGATGGCGAACCGCAGGCCGTAGCCGCGGTCCTCGGAATACTGGGCGATCAGGTTCAGGCCCTCGCGGTAGCGGTCGAGCGCCGCCTGCACGTCCTTGGCCGCGTCGTACTCGGAGCCCTCGCGGCCGCCCCAGAGCACGAAGGTCTTCGCGCCGAGCTCGGCGGCGAGGTCCATGTTGCGCAGCACCTTGCGCAGCGCGTAGCGCCGGACGCCGCGGTCGTTGCTGGTAAAGCCGCCGTCCTTGAACACCGGGTGGGTGAACAGGTTGGTGGTCACCATCGGCACCACCATGCCGCTCTCCTCAAGCGCCTTCTTGAAGTTGGCGATGACGCCGTCGCGGGTGTGCGCGTCGGAGCCGAACGGGACGAGGTCGTCGTCGTGGAACGTGATGCCGTAGGCACCCAACTCGGAGAGCTTGTGCACGGCCTCGATCGGGTCGAGCGGGGCCCGGGTGGCGTCACCGAACGGGTCGCGGGCCTGCCACCCGACGGTCCACAGGCCGAATGAGAACTTGTCTTCGCGCGTGGGCTGGACCGACACGGTTACCTCCACGTAACAGGGCTGATTTGTTTATTGGTTGAATTATTTGAGCGCGGTGTGGCATTGTCAAGGGCGTGACGGGCCGGATGATGAGTGCCACGGGGTCCCCGGTCCGGCAATCGAGCGTGCGGGCCCATAATCTCGCGCTGGTGCTGCAAACCGTGGCGAACAGTGCAGATCCGATATCTCGGGCATCGGTGGCCGGCGCCACCGGGCTGACCCGCGCCACCGTCTCCGCGCTCGTCGACGACCTCATCACCGGCGCCCTGCTCACCGAGCGTGAGCCGGCCCCCCGCACCGGCGCGGGCCGGCCGGCTGTGGGCCTCGCGGTCGCCCCGGACGGCCCGGCCGGGCTGGGCCTGGAGATCAACGTCGACTACCGGGGCGCCTGCGTGGTGGACCTGGCGGGCGCGGTCCGGCACCGCCTGGTGGAGCCCGGCGACCAGCGCCTCGAAGACCCGCGGAGCACCCTCGCCGGGCTGGGCCGGCTCGCCGCCCGGGCCCGGGCGCTGGCCGAGGCGGACGGGCTGACCGTCGCCGGCGCGGTCCTGGCCGTGCCGGGCCTGGTCGCGGCCGGCGGCGTCGTCCGGATCGCCCCCAACCTCGGCTGGCAGGACGTCACCGTCGGGGAGCTGCCCGACGGGCTGGCGATGACCGTCGACAACGAGGCCAACCTCGCCGCGCTCGGCGAGCTGGGCCTGGGAGAGCTTCCCCGCGACTTCGTCTACGTCTCCGGCGAGATCGGCATCGGCGCCGGCATCGTGCTCGACGGCGCGCTCTACCGCGGCTCTCGCGGCTGGAGCGGCGAGATCGGGCACATCCCGATCAACCCCGACGGCCCGGCCTGCCGGTGCGGCGCCCGCGGCTGCCTCGAGCAGTACGCCGGCCAGGAAGCTGTGCTCCGCGCCGCCGGCGCCGGCACCGTCGTGGCCCTGGCCGCCGCGGCGACCGCCGGGCAACCCGCCGCGCTGGCCGCCCTGTCCGCCGCGGGGGCCGCGCTCGGCATGGCCGTCGCCACGGTGGTGAACCTGCTCGACGTGCGGACGATCGTGCTCGGCGGCAGCTACGCGTCCCTGCTCCCCTGGCTGCGCGAAAGCATCGCCGCGGAGGCCGGCCGGCGCGTGCTCACCGCGGCCTGGTCGCCGGTCCAGCTCCGGGCCGCGACGTTAGGCCCCGACGCGGCGATGCTGGGCGCGGCCGGCTCGGTGCTGCGCACGGTGCTCGACGACCCGGCGGCCTGGCTGGCCCGCTCGCGATGAAATCCGCCCGCCCACCGCGCGGCCGCACAGCCGCGCTTTGCGGTGTGATCCGCCCGCCCGCTTGCGCACGCCCGCCCGGCGGCCCTCTTCGGCCGCGCTCTTTCACCGCCTTCTTCAGCCGAGCTCTTCAGCCGCCCTCTTCAGCCACGCTCTTCGGCAGCCCGGAGCATCGATCGGGCGGCAGGCCGGGCCTTCGTGGGAGGGACGGTCAGGCCGAGCGGACAGCCGCGCCCAGGGCGTTGCGGTCGGCGACGGCGGCGAACTCGGTCAGGCCGCTCAGCAGCGCGGCCCGGCCCGCCGGCGTCATCCGGGCCAGCACGTCGCTCAGCAGCTCGCGGCGGGTGGTGCGGAGATTGTCGAGCAACTGGCGGGACGCCGGCGTCAGATACAGCGCGATCTCACGGCGGTCCGCCCGGCCGGGCACCCGTTCCACCATGCCGGAGGCCACCAGGCGGTCGCAGAGCCGGCTCGCCGAGGAGAGGATCATCCGCAGCTGCGCGGCCAGCCCACGCAGGTTGATGCCCTCTTCCCGCTCGACGACGAGCAGGGCGTTCAGCTGCGGGCCGGAGAGCAGCGGGGTGGCCAGCTGGCGGGCGGCATCCCACGCGGCCAGCAGGGCTGGCGCGGCGTCATCGACTGCCGCGGCGCGCATCGGGTCCGGCCCATCCGGCCCATGGTGTTCGGCCATGGTGCAGCAGACACTACCCGTACGCATGAGCCAGCCCGCGGCGGAAAACCCGTGCAAGTTCGCGACATGAGCCTGTCGAGGGGTGAAAGACCGTGTCCGACCGATTGACCGTCGTCCGGCGCGCCCTGCTCGACGCCCCGGCCGATCGCCTGGTCGAGGGCCTGGCGGCGGCCCTCGCCAACGAGTATGCGGTGACCGGCCTGGAGCTGCTGCTGGTGGATTACCGCCTGGCCGCCCTGCTGCCGCTGCTCGACGGCCCGCCGGTCACCAGCCCCGGCGACCCGGCCTGGCGCTCGTTCGACCACCAGGCCGAGGTCACCGCCGGGCCGGTCTGCTATGTGCCGGTGACGGTGCGCGGGGAACGGACCGGCGTGCTGCGCTACACGCCGGTCCCCGGCGCGGAGACCGCCCGGGCCGAGCTCGCCGAGATCGCCACCCTGCTCGGGCACGAGCTGCAGGCGGCGACCGCGGGTACGGACCGGTACGCGATGGCCGCCCGCACCCGACGGCTCACCCTGGCCGCCGAGATGCAGTGGGAGCTGCTGCCGGGTCGCAGCCGCAGCCACCCGGCGTTCAGCCTGGCCGGGCAGCTCGAGCCGTCCTACGCGGTCCGCGGCGACAGCTTCGACTGGGCCGAGCAGGCGGGGCGGCTCTACCTCAGTGTGCTCAACGGCCACGGTGACGGCATGAACGCCGCGCTGCTGACGTCGCTGGCCACGTACGCGTTGCGCAATGCTCGCCGCGCCGGGCTGGCGCTGGCCGACCAGGCCGCCCTCGCCGACCAGGCGGTCTTCGCCCAGCACCGCGGCGACGTGCACGTGGAGACGCTGCTGCTGGAGCTGGACATCCGGACCGGCGTGGTGCAGGCGGTCGACGCCGGCTCGCCGCGGCTGCTGGTGCTGCGGTCCGGCGAGGTGCTCGACCGGCCGCTCGAGGCGCAGTTCCCGCTCGGCATGTTCGAGACCTCGCAGTACGTCCCGCAGTCCTTCTCCCTGCGGGCCGGCGACCGGCTCTTCATCGTGAGCGACGGCGTGTCCGAGGCGGCCGGGGCGAGCAGCCGCTACGGCGAGTCGGCGCTGGAGCGCTTCGTGCGGCGGACCGGCACGCTGGCGCCGCTGCAGGCGATCCGCTCGCTGCTCGGTGACGTGCGTGCCTTCGTCGGTGACGACCTGGACGACGACGCGGTGGCCGTCTGCCTCGACTGGACCGGCCCCACCCGCTGAAAGACGACCGCCAGACCCCGGACCGGACCGGGCCGAGCCAGCCCGCTGAAAGACAGCCGCCAGATCCCGGACCGGACCGGGCCGAGCCAGCCCGCTGAAAGACAGCCGCCAAATCCCGGACCGGACCGGGCCGAGCCAGCCCGCTGAAAGACAGCCGCCCCGCTGAAACGGCCGCCGGTCCCTGGTGGGAGCCGGCGGCCGTGGGGCGTCAGTGGATCAGCTCGCGGCGCCCGAGCGGGACGAGATCGCCTCCAGGAAGATGTCGGCGATCTTCGCGGGGTCCGGCGCGATGAAGACGCCGCCGTCGCGGGTGGCCTTGGCGATCGCCTCGAGCTCGGCACGGTCGACCTCGTCGCCGATACCGATGAACACCAGGCGCACCGGGCGCTTCGCGTCGGCGAGCCCCTTCAACTCGTTGATCAGGGTCTCCCGGCTGATGCCGTCCGGATTCTTGTTGGCACCGTCGGTGAAGAGCAGCACCGAGTTGACCCGGCCGGCCTGCCAGCTGTCCTGCACGTTGCGGTAGGCCGCGAGCGCAGTGTCGTACAGACCGGTCTGGCCGCCCTTCTTGGGCTCAATCGCCTGGATCGAATTCTGCAGGGCAGCCCGTCGCGAGGAGAGCGGGCTGATCGGCTCGATCTGTTTCCAGGGCTGCTTACCCACCAGCTCGGTGGAGAAGATCCAGGTGCCGACCGCCCACTTGTCGTCGAAGAGGGCGAGCCCCTGCGCGGCGGCCCGGCGGGTCACCTCGGCGCGGGTGAGGTTGCCGGCCGTCGGCACCTTGGTGAGCATCGAGCCGGAGACGTCGAAGACGGCCAGCGCGCGGCCCGGCAGGGTGATCGCGGCCCAGCTGCCCAGCGCCCTGTTCAGGGCGCCGGCGTCGAGGCCCGCGGCTGCGGTGCCCTGGGTGCCGCTGCTGGCCGCGGGCTTCGGCGTGGCCTGCGGCGCGCCGATCGGGGCCGCGAAATTGGCGCCGACCGTGCCGTCGGCGGCCCGCAGGCCGCTGGCTGCCAGCTCGTTCTTGAAGCTGGGCTGCTCCAGCGCCTGGCGCAGGCCGGTCGCGGCCGCGGCCTTGGTCAGGTCGACCCCGGGCATGACCGCGAACGGGTAGTTCAGCGCGGGCGGGGTCGGATCGAGGTAGAGCGCGGCGAGCGTCACCTGCGGCCGCTCCGCGTTGTACGCGATCACGTCCTCCTCGGACAGCGGCGCGGCGCTGATGCTGCTGGCCAGGTCGGCGGCGTCGAGCGAGCGCGGGAACTTCTGCATGAGGTCGTCGCGCAGCGCGGAACTGCCGGCGGCCAGCGCGCGCAGCGCGCCGACCTGGGCGGCCTTGGCCGCCGGGTCGGTGCCGGTGGCGCTGCCGAGCGCGAGCAGGCCGGCGAGCCCGGCCGCGTCGCGGGTCGGGTCGACGATGCCGGTCCGCAGCGAGTTCCCGGTTGTCATCTTGGTCACCAGGTCGGACCACCCGAGCTTCTTGTCGGGCCAGCCGACCTGCTCGGCGACGGGCTTGGGCATCGCGACGACGACCGGGCTCCGCGCGATCGACGTGCCGTCGGTGGGCACGAAGCCGGAGGCCTGCGTCTGCAGCCGCAGCAGCCAGGTCGACGAGTCCGGGATCCAGACGTCGGGGACGGTGACCGACTTGGGCGCCGGACCGAGCCCGGTAAGCGCTACGCCGTGCTTGAGCGCCAAGGCCGAGGCCGTGTTCGCGGGATTGACACCGGTCACGCTCACGGCGACACAGGTTCCGTTGACGTTGGCACCGCCGTCGCTCCACTGCTGGGCAGCGCGCTCCACGGCGGGGGCGATCTCGGTGGCGGCGGCAAGGGTCAGCTTGATCTGACCGGTGCACTTGTCCCCAGCGAGACTTTGGTAGCCAAGCCAGGAACCGGCGAGGACGACCACGATCGCCATCGCTGACGCGACGACGGTGGCTCCTCTGAGATTGAAGTTTCTACGATGGCGGCCTGACACGCGATCCATACTGCGCAGTAGGGGAGCCGATTGCCATATACGTTCGGCCGAAAGTTACTCGGATTGGATTTATCACGTACTTAATTCACGTTACGTGAGGAACCCAATCCGAGCAGTGCGCAGTCTTCGTCGGCCGCGACCGAATTTCGACCTAAAGCGACGACACTGCTCCGGTGTCCGTTTACGGCTTTTCAACCGGCCTGTGGGGGAATCCAGCGCAGCACACACGTCGGACTGCCCTCCCCCACCGGCTCGCCCTGCGCCTGCGGGATGCCCGTCTCGCGATCGACGCGGAAGACGGTGACGTTCTGTGAACGCTCGTTGGCTACGTAGAGGTGGTCGCCGAGCAGCGCCAGATGCCGGGGCCATTGCCCGCCGGACACCACCTCGGCGATGAGCGTGCCGCCCTCGGGCTCCCAGGCGAAGACCGAGACCGTGTCGGGACCGCGGTTGGCCACGTACACGAAACGGCCGTCGCGTCCGGTGGCCAGCTCCGACGGGTAGTTCGGGCTGCCCGCGCTGCTCGTCTCGCCGCCGGCCAGCCGCAGGCTGCCGTCCGAAGTGTCCGGCCGGTACCAGGTCAGATTGCCGGCCAGCTCGCCGACCAGCAGCAACGCCCCGTCGATCGCGTAGCGCAGGTGCCGCGGGCCGGTGCCCGGCGCCGCGACCACCGCCGCGCCGACGAGAATCAGCCGGCCCGAGACCGCGTCCAGCCGGGCCCGCCACACCCGGTCCGAGCCCAGGTCGGCGATCAGCACGTCCGGGCCGTTCGGGTCCGGCGCGACCATGTGCGCGTGCGGGCCCTGCTGGCGGTCCGCGACCGGGCCCCGGCCGTCGAGGTGAAGCAGATCGGAACGCTCGCCCGGCACGCCGTCGGCGTCGAGCGGGTGCACGGACACGCTGCCGCTGGTGTAGTTGGCCACCAGCAGGTGCCGGGCGTCGGCGGAGACTGCGAGGTGGCAGGGGGCGGAACCGCCGGTGGACTGCACGGCGAGCGGGGTCAGCGACGCGTCCTCGGCGACCGCGAACGCGCTCACCGTGCCCGCTTCCAGCTCGTTGACCGCGTACAGCACCGGCAGGCGCGGGTGCTGGGCCAGGAAGGACGGTGACGGGCTGCGGGCGACGACGCCGAGCCGGGTCAGGTCGCCGGTGGCCGGATCGCGCCGCAGCAGCGCGATGCCCTCCCCCTCGCCGCCGCTCTCACCGGTGTAGCAACCGAGGAAGACGTACTCATCGTTCGCGCCCATGCCCCAGATCCAATCACGTGCGGGCGGCGTCCGCGCGGACCCCCGTCAGACCCGCGCGGCCGCCGCTCCGCCTGTCACTCATGCGTTGAGCAGCTTGTAGGCGTCCCTGGTCGCCGGCAGCTGCTCGTCCGCCGGCGGCACCGCCGGCGTCGGGGTGCTCCCGTAGCCCGCGTAGGTGATCACGTACCGGGTGGCCTTGGCCTTGCCCGCGGCCGGGATCTTCACGACCGCCGAGGTCAGCCGGCCCTGGCCGTCGACGGTCGCCTCGAACGGCACCGCCTTGGCCCGCTCCCCCAGCGCCTTCAGCCGGGCGTCGTCGACGATGTCCGACTCGCCCTTCCGGGTCAGGTCCGTGGTGCCGGCGAAGTGCCCGGCACCGGTCTGCTTGACGTCGACGATCGCCCGCAGCACCGCACCCGCCTCGCCCGGGTCGGTCTCGTTGTCGTACGCCACCGGCACGTCATCGGACTTGACCTTGGCCGGGTCGATCAGCATCCACTTCTTCGGCAGCTTCGGCAGCCCGGTCAGGCCCTCGGCGTCGGTGAAACGGATCTTGATCCAGGACTGCTTCTTCACCACGAGGAAGTCCGAGAGCAGCGTGAAGCCGGCCTCCGGCTCCCGGTACCGGAAACCGACCCGGTAGCTCTGCCGGCCGGCGTCGATCTCCCCGGCGGTCGGCGCCTCGCCGCCGGTGATGGTGAACCGGAAACTGCCGGTCGAAGCGTCCGGCAGCGACTCCAACAGCGCGTCCCGTGGTGCGAGCGGCTTGGCGGAGGCGGGCGCCCCCGCGTCCTTGACGGCGTCCGCGACTCCGCAGCCGCCGGCGGCCGCGACGGTCACTACGAGCAGGACACCCAGACCGGCTCGCCGAGCCTCGGCAACATTCATCGGTTTCTCGCTTCCTCGAGCGCGGCGGCCGGCCGTACCGGTCGCCTTTGTCGGGTTGACGCAGTGCAGCCTGGGGGACAGTGCTGCCATCGGGCTGCCGCTATGCTGCTGCCGGCTGCCGTTTCGCTGCCGTTTCGCATCCGGGCTGCTCAAGGGGGGTGTCGCGGTGACCGACGCACCGTCGGATCCCGCGCTGAGGTTCGAGATCCTCGGTGGCGTGCGCGCGTTGCGCGGCGACGAGCCGGTCGACCTCGGGCCCGCCAAGCAGCGAGCGGTGCTGGCCGTGCTGCTGCTGCACGCCGGCCACCCGGTGCAGCCGTTCCAGATCATCAGTGCCGTCTGGGGCGACGAGCCGCCGGAGAACGGCGCCAACGTCGTCCAGAAGTACGTGGCCGGCCTGCGCCGGGTGCTGGAGCCGCAACGCTCGCCGCGGACCCCGGGTGAGCTGATCACCCTGACCACCGGCGGATATGTGCTGCGCGCCGAAGCGGACGCCCTGGACGCCGACCGCTTCCAGCAGGGTTTGGCGCAGGCCTCCACCGAGCGCAAGGCCGGGCGGCTCGCCGAGGCGGCCGACACCCTGCGGCGGGCGCTGGACCTCTGGCAGGGCGAGGCCCTCGCCGGGCTGACCGGGCCGGTGTTCGACTCGGCCCGCAACCGGCTCACCGACGCCCGGGCCACCGCGTGGGAGAAGTGGGCCGACATCGAGCTGGCCCGGGGCAACCACACCGGACTGATGCCGGACCTGGCCCGGCTGATCGAGCAGTTCCCGCTCCGCGAGGGCCTGCGCGCGCAGCTGATGATCGCGCTGCACCAGGGCGGCCGGCAGGCCGAGGCGCTCGCGGCGTTCCGCGACGCCCGCGCCTATTTCCTCGAGGAGTTCGGGGTGGAGCCGGGCGAACGGATGCAGGAGACGCACCGGCGCATCCTGCGTGGCGAGCAGTTCTACGCCGAGCCGGTCGACCCGTGGGCCGACAGCGACGACGTCCCGGCGCCCCGGGCCGCGCCCCCGGCGGCCGCGGCATCATCGCCCTCGTACGTGCAGCAGTACGTCCCGCCCGACGTCACCGTGGTGGTGCCGAACCAGCGGCCGACCTCCGCCCCGCCGGGCTACCCCCTCGGTACGGCGGCCTGGGGGCTCGGGCCCCCGGCGCCGCCCGCGTACGCGCCGCCCCCTGGTGGCTTCCCGATCGGCGAGGTCGTCGCGGCTGCCCTGCTGCCGATCGTCATCTGCGGAATCGGCAGCTGGATCTACTTCGTCTACGCGGGCATCCGCCGCCAGGACAAGCGTCAGTATCTGTTCGCCCTCGGTTACGCGGTGCTGTTCGTCCTGTCGGTCGTCATCATCGCCCTGAACCCCAGCCCGACAGACAGCCCGGACCTGAACCCGAACGAATGGATCGGCGTCCTGCTCCTCGCCGGGCTCACCCTCGGCTCGGCGGTGCACGGCGCGGTGCTGGCCTCGCATCCGGGCGACGCTCCGAGCAGCCGCAACCTGCGCGACCAGGCACGCCAGTTCGCCGCCTTCGACCCGCACCGGGCCCGCGGCCTCGGCATCGGCCGGCCGGATCTCATGCGCGCCTTCGACGACGGCGGCCTGGTCGACGTCAACCACGTGCCCGGGCACGAGCTGGCCCGGCTGCCCGGGATCAGCTCGGCGGAGGCACACCGGATCGTGATCGACCGGCTCAACCGCGGCCCGTACGCCCGGCCGGAGGATCTGGTCCTCCGCGGCGTGCTGCCGGCGCGTACGGTGCACCGGCTCTCGTCCCGGCTGATCTGCCTGCCGGCGGCGCCGACCGCGACCCCGCCCGACGGCTGGCCGTCGACCTACCCGCCGCACTCGGCGCAGCACGGCTGACGGGCCCCGCCGGCGCCTCCCCGTCCGACCGCCCTCGTTCGCTCAGCGGGAGCTGGCGGCCAGGAGTTGACGGCGGGCTACGTACTCGACCAACTCGATCAGCACGTTGCGGGCGGCCAGCGGCTCGCGGGCGTCGAACTCCACCACCGGCACGTCGGCGTCGAGGTCGAGGGCCCGGGCCACCGCCTGCGCGCCGAAGCGGCGATCGGAGTCGAAGCAGTTCACCGCGACCACGAACGGCGTGCCCCGCTGCTCGAAGTAGTCGATCGACGGGAAGCAGTCCGCCAGCCGCCGGGTGTCGGCGAGCACGACGGCGCCGAGCGCGCCCTGCGACAGCTCGTCCCAGAGGAACCAGAAGCGATCCTGCCCCGGGGTGCCGAAGAGATAGAGCTGGAGATCCTCGGTGATCGTGATGCGACCGAAGTCCATCGTGACCGTGGTCGTCCGCTTTCCCTCGACACCCGAGGTGTCGTCCGCGCCCTCGACGCCGGTCAACACCTCCTCGGTTTGCAACGGCCGGATCTCGCTGACCGAGCCGACCATGGTGGTCTTGCCCGCACCGAACCCGCCGGCGATGAGGATCTTGAGCGCGACCGGGATACGCGAACGCGTGCCGTCTCGGTCAGAGCGCACGGAGTCCATTGACAACCGCCTTGAGTACGTCGACGTCGTGCGGCTGAGAGGCCGCGGGGGGCTCGTAGAGCGAAATCAGTCCCGCCGAGCGTAGATCACCCAGCAAAACCCGGACGACCCCGATGGAGAGGTCCAGTTTGGAGGCTAGTTCCACGACGGACGTGGGCTCCCACGCCGCGCCGACAAGAGCATGATGCTCCGGTTGCAGCGACGGCGCCGACGGCGCCTCCGGCATAGTAGCCACCACGAACGCGACCAGGTCGAAGGCGCCGCCGGACGGTGCGACCCGGCCCTGGGTCAGCGCGTACGGCCGGACCACCGGACCAGCTTCCTGGTCCAGCCAGTCGTGCGGGGCCCGCAACGGGTCAGCGGGCATCGGACCCGGCAGGCCGTTCCGGCGCGTCCATCGTCTGGCCGACCCGGACGACGAGCATGGCCATCTCGTACGCGATCAGGCCAAGGTCGGCATCGCTGGCCGCGAGCACGGCCAGGCACGCGCCCAGCCCGGCGGCCGTGACGAAGAGGAACGCGTCCTCCATCTCGACCACGGTCTGCCGCACCGGTCCGGCCCGGAAGTGCCGGCTCGCGCCCTTGGCCAGGCTCTGGAAGCCGGCCGCCATCGCCGACAGGTGCTCGGCGTCCTCCCGGCTCAGCGCCGCCGAGGCTCCCATCAGGAGCCCGTCCGCCGACAGCACCACCGCCTGCTGCGCGGAGGGCACCCGATCGATCAGATCGTCGAGGAGCCAGGTCAGGTTGGCGCTCTGGTTTGTCGTGTATGCCACTTATGCGTCCTTATCCGGCCGGTTCTCGTGGTTCTCGGGCGCGTTGTCTGTGCTGTCGTCGGTCCCGGCCGCCACCGGGTCCTGCACTGCCGGGAAGGTGACGGTAGCCGCCTCCGACCACGTCGGCTCCCCAACCGTCTCCTGTTTGTCAGTTTCCGGACCAGCGCCGGTCCTGTCGGTCGCAACATCGGCGGTCCGGTCACCGGCCACCTCACCGATCCCGGCGGCGGTTCGGCTACCGCTCTCCGGGTCGCCGGCCTTGCTGCCGGCCGCCGCCGCGGCGGCCTCCCGCCGGCCCCGGGCGGTTCCCTGCTGCAACGCGCTCATCAGGGAGCGGACCTGCTCCGGCGACCGCGACGGCACCGCGGCCTGCTCGACGACCGGGCCGCGCAACTGCGGCGCGAGGTTGGCCTGGCGCACGCGGCGCGGCAGCAGCGGCTCGTCAGCGGGCAAATCGTCAGCCGGCGGCGCCGCGCCGTTCCGCTCCGCAGGCCGCTCGGAGTGCTCCTCGGCGGGCGTCGCCGCGGGCATCCCCTCTGGGCTCACACGAGGCGACGGAACGCGCGGCGGCGTCGGCAGAGCATCCGGACCCGGCAGCAACGCCGGACCGTCGCCGTGCCGAAGCGGACCGTCGAGACCGGGCCCGCCGCCGGCACCCAGCCCACGGCCCGCCGGCCCGTCGCCGGACCGGGCGTCGCCGCCGGTGAAGCCCGCGCCATTGAGGCCCGTACCGGTCAGACCGCTGCCGCTCGCCGTCCGTCCGTCGCCGACGGACGGAAAATCCGAGCCCAGCGAGGCCGGCGGCGTAAAGCCGGCCGGCGAAGGCAGGTAGGCCGGTGAGACGGGGTCGGCCGGCGAGGGCAGGTAGGCCGGTGAGACGGGGTCGGCCGGCGAAGGCAGGTAGGCCGGTGAGACGGGGTCGGCCGGCGAAGGCAGGTAGGCCGGTGAGACCGGGCCCGCCGAGCCCGCCGGTGACGTCAGGCCCGCCGGCGAGGTCAGGTTGGGTGGGAGCAGGGCCGGCGGTGCCGCCGGCTCGCCGTTCCCCCGGCGCGGCTTGGTGCGGCGACGCTGCACCAGCCCGTCCTCGGTGAGCCCGTCCACGACCGCGCTGGGCGCCGGGCCACCGGCCGTCGGGGTCGGCTCCGCGACCGGCATGCCCGGCTCCGCGACCGGCATACCCGGCTCACCCGGCACCGCGAGCGGCTTGCCGGGCAGGCCCAGGTTGTGCCGGCCCAGCGGCCGGGTGGGGTCGGCCGCGGTCGGGCTCGCGCCGATGGCCGGGCTCTGCGGGCCCGGACCCAGTTGCCCGGCCGACTCGGCCAGGCCCGGGCCCGGCGTCGCCGTTCCGTTGATCGTCACCGGGCGCCCGGTGACCGCGATCGAGCGCAGCTCCTCGGTGCCCTGCCACTGCAGCGAGGCGAGCGAGCTGCGGGCCGGATCCTCGGTGCCGGTGCCGACCAGCGGCCTGTCCCAGGACTTGTCCGGCGGGGTCACGCCGGCCGGCAGCGACTCCTGGCCGCGGCCGTTGGTGACCAGGTCGCCCGGCACCAGCACGATCGCCGTCACGCCGCCGTAGCCGCTCGGCCGCAGCGAGACCCGGATGCCGTGCCGGCCGGCGAGCTGGGCCACCACGAAGAGGCCGAGCCGGGCGCTGTCGGCGGGGTCGAAATCAGGCGGCTCGAGCAGCTTGCGGTTGGCCTCGGCGAGCGCCTCGGTGGACATGCCCAGCCCGCGGTCCTCGATCTCCAGCGCGTACCCGTTGGGCAGGATCTGGCCGACCACCTGGACGCGGGTCTGCGGCGGCGAGAACGACGCCGCGTTCTCCAGCAGCTCGGCGATCAGGTGGATGACGTCACCCACGGCCCGGCCGAGCACCGCCGACGACTCGACCGAGACGATGTCGACCCGCTTGTAGTCCTCGACCTCGCTGATCGCGCCGCGGACCACGTCGATCACCGGCACCGGGTTGCGCCAGCCGCGGCCGGGGGCGGCGCCGGCCAGGATGACCAGGTCCTCGGCGTGCCTGCGCATCCGGGTGGCGAGGTGGTCGACGCGGTACAGGTCTTCGAGCTCGTCCGGCTCGGTCTCGCGCCGTTCCATCTTGTCGAGCAGGGCCAGCTGACGGTGCAGCAGGGTCTGGCTGCGCCGGGCGATGTTGAGGAAGACCTCGTTGATGCCGCGGCGGACGTTCGCCTCCTCGACCGCCGACTGCACGGCCGTGCGCTGGACCTCGTTGAAAGCGCGGCCGAGCTGGCCGATCTCGTCCCGGCCGTACTCCAGGGGTGGCGTCTCCACCTCGACGTCGACGGCCTCGCCGCGCTGCAGCCGCCGGACCACCGCCGGCAGGCGCTCGCCGGCCATCTCCAGGGCCTCACCGCGCAGCCGGGTCAGCCGGCCGACCATCGAGCGGCCGACCCGGATCGACACCACGATCGAGATGACGAACGCGGCCAGGCCGATCAACCCGGCCAGACCGAGGCGGACGAGCACATCCACGGCGACCGGGGTGGTCTCCTCGGCGATCGAGTCGGTGGCGTTGATCACGAACGCCCGCAGCTGCTGCGCCGTCGAGTCGTAGACGGGCTGCCAGGTGCTCGCGGGGACCGGCGACGCGGCGCCGGAACGGCTGTCGTTGAGCAACTCGTCCTGCAGCACCCGCAGCTGACTGGCCGCGGCACCGCTGCTGAGCCGCTGGTAGGCGGCCCGGTCCTGCTCGGGCAGGTCGTTGACGCCCTGGATGAACAGGAATCGTGAGGTGCCGATCCCCTGCACCAGCTCGCTGCGGCTCGCGGCGGTGAGCCGGCCGCCGGCGAACGCGCCCGCGAGCAGCGAATCCACCCGGCTGAGCTGCTCCTGGCCGCGACCGATGGTGGTCAGCGCCCGGATCCGCTGGTCGATGCGATCGTCACCGAAGGAGGCCGTGGCGGTGAACATCCGGAACGTGGTGTCGATGATGGTGTTGTACAGATTCTGCGCACCGACCGGGTCGACCTCGCGCCGGTCGATGTGTTGCCGGTTTCCGGCGAGGCCGTCGAGGTCGGCGAAGACCTGCCGGATCGGATCCCGCAGGATGCCGCCGGCCGTGTCCTGGGCTTCCTCGCTGCCGGCGTTGCGCCGGAACTCCGCGGCGGCGCGGTCGGTGGCCGCCCGCTGGGTGGCCAGCACGCCGGCGCTGCCCTGCGCGGCGGAGAGGAACTCGACCGACATCCGCCGCTCGCGCTGCACCTCGCGGATCAGCACCTCGCCCGGGTTGCCGACGTTTTCCATCAGAGTCTGCGCGGACAGCAGCGCGAACGCCGGCCGGGCGGTGACGCCCGTGGCGAGGGCCCACAGCACGAGCAGCGCTGTCAGCGGCACCGCGACCAACGCGATGATCTTCGAACGGATCGACCAGTTGCGGGTTCTCATCAGACTCCGCCCGAGGGGCTTGCAGGACCGGCGCGACACAGAACGATACGGCCGGCGGGGATCGACGGCCGTTGACGAGATCTGCGTACGCCCCCGGCAGAATACGTAATCAAGGCCATCCGAGCTACCTCACCGCGTGCCAGGTCTGCGGTGACTGTCCTGTTTGTCCAGGGAAAATGACACGTGGCCTCGGCTTGCCCGCTAGGTCAATCTCACAACAAAGCAGTCCCGAAGCGGTCGAACCGGGTTCGGCGCCGCCTCGCCGTCGCCCGAAGACACGGTCGGCGGTTTTTCACGCCGGTATCTCGAATCGGATTGATGACCCTGGTTGAGTGGGCATACCTCCGGGTGAAGAAGGAGGACCCCCATGTCCGCTTGGCTCACCATCGTCCTGATCATCGTCGTGCTGGCGATCGTCGCCGCGATCCTGTTCGCGGTGCGAGCCGGCCGTCGCAAGCAACTGCAGAAGACCTTCGGTCCCGAGTACGACCGGGTTGTCGGCGACGCCGACAGCCGTACCGAGGGCGAACGCGAGCTGCGCGACCGCGAGAAGCGGCATGCCGAGCTCGAACTCAAGCCGCTGTCCGCCGAGTCCACGGCCCGGTATTCGGTCGCCTGGGAAGAGGTGCAGATCCAGTTCGTGGACGCGCCCGAGACCGCCGTGACGACCGCCGACGAGCTGACTACCAAGCTCATCGCGGAGCGCGGCTACCCGACCGGCGACTACGACGACCGGCTCGCCACCCTCTCCGTGGCGCACGCGCGCACGCTGGAGCACTACCGCGACGCCCACGCGATCAGCGAGCGCAGCAAGGGCGGCGAGGCGACCACCGAGGACCTGCGGCAGGCGCTGGTCCACTACCGTGCGCTCTTCGCCGATCTCCTCGGCGAGAATCCCGTCCGCAGCGAGGGTGCGACCGCTCCGGCGGCCGAGCCCGACGCTCCCGCACCGCCGATCAACAACCACGACAACGACGTCGCGGGCTCTCGTCCCGACGCCACGAGCCGCTGAGGAGCCCCCGACCATGCGTTTCTTCTCCAACGACGCGCGCGAGTCCACCGACGAGCAGGCGCACGACGAACGACCGGAGCGGGTGCAGTCCGACCCGGTGGCCGTGCCGGGCCAGCGGCCGCCGTCACCCTGGTCGAACACTCCCGCGACCGACGACCCGGCTGCCGTCGACACCGACCGCCGGGACGGCGTCGAGGAGTCCGACACCAGCGCCGAGGCGGACCGCGCGGAGACCGATCCGCCGCCGTTCCACGAGCCGAGCCCGCAGCCGACCGCCTTCGGCGCGCCGACCGACGGTGGCGCGGAAGACGACCGGCGGGACGCGACGGACCGCGACCCGGCCGCCGACAGCGACGACGACGACGCTCTCGGTGACCGCGTGGTGAGCTCCTCGACCAACACGTACGCCGGCAGCACCGCGAGCACGGCCCCGGACACCGTCCCGGCCACCTGGACGGAACACGACCTGCGTAACGGGCACGACCACGGCGAGCCCGACGGCGCCCTCGATCTCCCCCTCGACGACAAGGGCACCACCGACTCCGATGCGGCACCGGCCGAGGCCGATCACGACTCGGACACATCGGCCGCTCCGGACACCGACCAGGCCAAGAACGAGGAGGACACGGTCACCTTGAAGTCCGATGCGCTCAAGGAAGACGCCGCTGACCAACGCCCCGACGACTCCACGGTGGAGGACGGCGACCGGCCCGGCCCGGAGGCCGTCACCACGACGGAGGCCGATGCCAAGACCGACGTCGACACCACGACCGACGCGGACACCGGGACCGACGCCGGCCCACTCAAGGACGACGGCGACTTCGACGACCCGAAGGCCGTCGACCCGGTCACCGACGCCCCGCTCGACGCGGACCGCACGCCCGATGACAGCCCGTCGGACGACGCCCCCGCGCAGAGCACCCCGCCGGCGGAGGTGGCGGTTCCGGTCGCCGCGGCCGCCGTCGCCGCACCCGCTGCCACGGCCGACACGCTCTTCGACCGGGAGGACGCCCGGACGTTCCAGGAGCGCTGGCGGGACGTGCAGCTACGCTTCGTCGACAGCCCCAAGGACGCCGCCGCCGAAGCCGCCGAGCTGGTCGACGAGGCCGTCGAGAAGCTCACCGCCAGCCTGCGCTCGCAGCGCGACGGCCTGACCAACGACACCGAGGACACCGAGCAGCTCCGCGTGCAGCTGCGCGGATACCGGGACATCCTCAACCGCATCCTCAGCCTCTGAGCCCACCCCGCCAGGACAGTTCATCGCACCGGCCGCGTGCCCACCGCACGCGGCCGGTGCCATGCTGAGCGGATGCGCGCGTCCCGACTGCTGTCCCTGCTGCTGTTGCTGCAGACCCGCGGCCGGATGACGGCCCAGGAGCTGGCCGACGAGCTCGAGGTGTCCGTGCGGACCGTCTATCGCGACGTCGAATCGCTCGGGTCGTCCGGCGTGCCGGTGTACGCCGACCGTGGACCGGCCGGCGGCTACCAGTTGCTCGACGGCTATCGCACCCGGCTGACCGGCCTGACCGGCGACGAGGCCGGCACGCTGTTCCTGGCCGGGATGCCGGGACCGGCCGCGGAGCTGGGCCTCGGCTCGCTGCTGGCGGCGGCGGAGCTCAAGCTGCGGGCCTCGCTGCCGGGTGAGCTGGCGGACCGGGCGGACGGGGTACGCGAGCGCTTCCACCTGGACGCGCCCGGCTGGTTCCGGGCGGACGAGCCGACCCCGCACCTGGCCACGGTGGCGGACGCGGTGTGGCGGGCCCGGCTGCTCGAGGTGCGCTACCGGCGCTGGAAGGCGCCGCGCGAGGTGACCCGGACGCTGTCCCCGCTGGGCGTGGTGCTCAAGGCGGGACGCTGGTATCTGGTGGCCGGCTTCCGCGACCGGATCACGGCGTACCGGGTGGTCAACGTCCTCGACGCCGCGGTGCTGGACCAGCCCGCGCACCGGCCCGCCGGCTTCGACCTGGCGGATTTCTGGCGGGAATGGACCGAACGGTACGAGCGCGGCGTCTACACCGCGCAGGCGACCGTACGGATGACGACCGAGGCGCTCGACCGGATGGCGTTCGTCTTCCCGCCGGAGATGGCACGGGTGGCCCGCGCCGGAGCGGGGCCGCCCGGCGAGGACGGCTGGCTGACCACGACGGTGCCCATCGAATCGATCCGGCACGGCCACATCGAGCTGCTGAAGCTGGGTGCGGACGCCGAGGTGCTGGACCCGCCGGAGCTGCGGGAGCGCTTCGCGGCGACCGCACGCGGCCTGGGCCGGACCTACCTGGCCGCCGGCCAGGACAGCACGGAGCCCGGGCCGACGGGCCCGGGCTCCGGGTGGATCAGTCGTCAGACCTGTGAAGGGTCGGACCGGTGAGGGTCAGACCTGGGAGATCTGTGCGGTGACCGGGTCGCTCTGCGACTGGGTCTCCGGAACGGTGGGCGGCTGCGGAGGCACGCCCGGGTCTTGATCGTCCGACGGCGGCGGGTCCTTCGGCGGGGTCGTCGACTCCGTCGGCGGCTCGCTCTCCTCCCCACCGGGATCCGGTGAGGTCGGCGCGGACGGGCTGGTCGGTGGCGTCGACGGCTTGTCCGACGGGGACGGCGACGGTGAGGTCGACTTTGTCCCCTTCGGGCGGGAATTCTTGGTGCGGTTGAGCGGCTCGTTGTTGGACTTCGGTTCGGTGCGGATCGCCTCGGCACCGGTGGGCGCGTCGCCCGCACCGGAACCGCCCCGCGGCGCCTCCACGTTTTTCACGGATGTCACGGCGGGCGGACGATCAGACGACAACCTCGCCTCACCGAACTGCGCGCCGAGCCACATTGCCGGTCCGAGGCCCATCGCGATGATGGCCCCGAAGAGCGCCATTGGTCCCCGTTCCACAGCGCCCCTCCCCCCTGATTCACGACTATCATCGCCGCTTCGAGTGACCTTCATCTACCCAATTCGGCGAAGGGTAAGCGAACGAACACGTATCATGATGACCCCTGGTGACAAGTTGATGACTCATCCCGTCGGACATATGACCGTCCCCTCTTCACCACGCATCAAGCCACCGAACGGTTCAGCTTGCGTGGCAACTATCGGGCACGAGACAGATACGCCACGGCGTCGTCGAGGGCCGCCCAGCCGCCGGGCAGCTCGTCCGAGTCGAGCCCGGCCCGCACGCTCACCGTCCCGCCGTTGCGCAGGCTCAGATCCCAGCTCCTCCGCTTGGTCCGGGTGGCGCCCGCGACCTCGGCGAACGGCACGAACCGGCTGCCGGGCGCGGTCTCGTCGCGCTGCGGGAGGTCGGCGGCCGCGAACCGGGCCAGCCGCCGCTTCGCGGAGCCGTTCTGCGAGCGGGGCAGCCCGGGCACGAGGAACAGTCCGGTGTCGACGATCAACAGGTCGGTGCGGGCCCCGTCGACCACCAGGTTGACCACGCCACCGACTACCTCCGGCCGGGTCTGCGCGGTCTCCGCACCCGGGCCGGCGGCGGCGTCGATGCCCAGCCCGGCCAGCCGCTCCCGGGCGGTGACGACCGTCGCCGGGTCGCTGGCCAGCTTGGCCAGGCCGCCGAGGTCGAGGTGTGCCCCGTCGGCGGCGATGAGCTCGGCGTTGCCCGTCCAGCTGTGCCGCCAGCGGGCCGCCCCGCTGCGCAGCGCGGCCAGGGCGAGCAGCAAGGTGACCAGCTCGTCGACCCGGCCGGCGGTCTCGTCGGCGGGCAGCCCGGCGAAGACGGACTCGGCGGCCTTGTGCAGCCGGCCGTCGGCGGCCAGATCGAGCACGTCGGCGGCGTTGGTGACGGGAACACCGGCGGCCCGGGAGATCGTGCCGAGGGCGGCGTCGGCCTCCCGCTGCATCTCGACCGTCCGGGCCGCGCCGAAGAACGCGTCCCACTCCACGGTCGTCCGGCCCTGCGCGGGGAAGGCGACGCCCTGCAGCGCCCGCCCGAGCCCGGGCAGGTCAGGAACCAGATCGCCGGCGGGCGCACCGAAGTCGTCGCCCTCCGGCGACGCGTGGCCCGCCGCGGAAGCCGACGGGTCGGCGGCAGTCGGCCGTTCGGTCGGCGGCGCCTCGCCCAGGAGGGCCGAAGGCTCTCCTGCGGAATCCGACTGGGAGCCGTAGGCCGGGGAATCCTGCTGCGCTGCGGAGGCCGGCGTCGCGGATGTCGAGGCCGCGTCGATCGGGCTTTCCAGCTTCATTGCGGCGCCGGCATCCGGCCCGCTCACCGCGCCGGCGGCCGAGACGGCCGCGCCGACCAGCTCCGGCGCCCCGGCGGCGGGCAGCACGGGAGCGGCGGCCGGCGCCGGGATCAGGGCGGCGAGCCGGGCCGCGACCGGCGGATGGGTGTCCCAGGTCGTCGGGGTGCCCGGGTCGCGGGCGCGCAGCACCGCCACGTCGTCCGCGCGGGCCGCGAGCACCCGCAGGAATCCGCCGAAGAGGTCCTCCGGCACGTGGCCCGCCTGCCAGCCCGGCCCGAGATACTCAGCGTGGAAGATGCGTTGCAGGGCCTCCAGCGCGGGCAGGTCGCGCAGCACCGCCGCGGCCGCGGTGCGGCCGGCATATTCGGCGGCGATCTGGTCGGCGGTCAGCTCCTGGGCGCGGCTGAACGGCGCGTCGACGCGGCGGTAGAACTTCGCGTAGGTCCGCAGCAGCGGCCCGGCCGGGTTGCGCGCGGGGATGCGGGGCACCGTCCGGCCGACCGCCACCCGGCCGCGGTAGGCCAGCGGCGCGAGCCGGCCCAGCCGCGGGGAGAAGTGGCCGAGCTCGTGCGCTGTGACCGCGCGCAGGTGCGCCTCGTCCCAGGCCTGCAGCAGCGGCAGCCCGAGATAGAGATCGCGGCGGCCACCGAGCAGGCCGAGCAGGTGGGTGCGCTCGATGATCTTCGCGGCCGCGTCGGCCACGATCGTCACGCGGTCGGGCGCCCGGGTGCCCGCTGCCGCCGCCGCGCCGTCGAGCAGCGCCCAGAGCTGCGGGGCGTCCGCCCTGGTCACCGGGATGCCAACCGGCTCGGGGCGGCGGGTGTGCAGGGCGCGCCAGGTCGCGTAGGCCATCACGCCGACCGTCGCGATGCAGACCGGCAGGCCCAGCCGCAGCGCGGTGGCGCCCGGCAGCATCGAGAGCAGCAGCAGGACCGGCACCACGACCAGCGCGAGCTGCAGGGCCGCGACGAGCAGGAACCCGGCCAGCGCGGTCGCCGATGCCAGCACCCTCTTCTGCACCCGGCAAGCCTAGGGCGAGGTTGCGACAACACCACGGCCGCGGGCCCGCCACCCGGTCACGATTCGGCGCCGAAGAGCCTCCTGACGTGCGTGGATCGGCTCGGGCACCGCCGCCGCCCCGGCCAGAAAATTAAGAAAGATTTCGGGACGTTCACTCCTACGAAACACCCCCGGCCCCGACGGCGCCCCGGCGTGGGCCTACTGGGCCCAGGGGATCTCGGTCGACGGGTGGAAGGCGATGCCCTGGTGGCGCCAGCGCGGGGCGAAGGCCGCCAGCCGGCTCCGGAAGGACTCCCAGTCGTGGGTCGCGCGGGGGGACCAGCCGATCTCCGCGACGGCCGGCAGCCGGGGGAAGGTCATCGTCCGGACGTCGGCGAGGCTGCGCAGCGTCTCGGACCACAGCGGTGCCTCGACGCCGAGCAGGTGCTCCTCGCCCACTCCGGGGAGCCGGTCGGCCGGGTCCCAGCCGTACGCCTGCTCGACGTCGATCAGGCCCGCCCAGTCGAGGCCGAGCGGGCTCGCCGCCGTGTACTTCATGTCCAGGTACGCCCGGTCGGCCGGCGACATGATCACCTTGCTGCCGTTCGCGGCCGCGCGGGCGGTGCCCTCGTCGGTGGCCGCGACCCCCCAGAACTGCGGGACCGCCGTCTCCGGCAGTTCCATACCGGCCATCTCGTGCCAGCCGACGACGCGCTTGCCGTACTTGGCGACCAGCGGCAGCACCCGCTGGATGAACGTGCGGTAGTCGTCGGCCGTGGTGGCCTGCGCCTCGTCGCCGCCGATGTGCAGGTACGGCCCGGGGGTCAGCGCGGCGACCTCACGCACGACGTCCTCGATGAACGCGTACGTCTCTTCCTTGCCGGCGGCCAGCGAGCTGTAGCCGACCTCGGTGTCGGTGCGCACCGCGACCGCGACCCCGTCGGCGGTCAGCTCCGGGTACGCGACCTGGGCGGCGTTGACGTGGCCCGGCATGTCGATCTCGGGCACGATGGTGACGAACCGCTCGGCCGCGTACGCGACCAGGTCGGCGTAGCCGGCCCGGGTCAGGTAGCCGGGCCCGGCCCCGTCGACACCGGTGCCGGCGCCGCCGCTGACCTCGGTGAGCCGGGGCCAGCCGTCGATCTCGAGCCGCCAGCCCTGGTCGTCGGTGAGGTGCAGGTGCAGGTGATTGATCTTGAACTGGACCAGGGAGTCGATGTAGGACTTGATCTCGTCGGCGGTGAAGAAGTGCCGGGCGATGTCGAGCATGACCCCCCGGTAGGCGAACCGCGGCCGGTCGACGATCCGCCCGCCGGGCAGCACCCAGGGGCCGGGCTGCGGGCCGGGCGCGTCGATCGCGGCGGGCAGCAGCTGCCGCAGGGTCTGCACGGCGGCGAACAGCCCGGCGGGCGCGGCGGCCCGCACGGTGACGCCGGCCGCGCCGATCTCCAGCCGGTAGCCCTCGTCCGTGTCTCCGTCGGCGTCCGGGAGGCCGTCCGGCTCCCCGTCGCCGTCCAGCAGCAGGGCGATCGTGCCGCTCTCCTCGCCGACCGGCAGCGGGTAGCCGGTGGCCGGGCGCAGCAGCGCGGCGAGGTGCTCACCGACCCGGCGGGCGGCCGCCGACCCGGGGGCCGTGCGAATGGCCGTACCGTCGCCGATCGTGAAATCGGCGGCCGCGGCGGGCCGCACCTCGGCCGGCACGGGAATCACGTCGCCGAGCGCTCTGCGCTGGAATGCCGGTTCGCTCACCGCTGCACCCTCCGGTTCTTCGACCGCCGATCGGTCGGCACGACTCTAAACCCTCTTTCCAGTTTCCGGGCATGACGATGACCGGTGTCACGCCGCCGCTATCGTGGCGCCATGGCGATCACTACCCGGCGGGCCGCCCTGGCGGACGCGGCTGAGCTGCACGAACTCGCGGCTCGCACGTTCGGCCTGGCCACCCCGGCGGGCACCCTGCAGACCGACATCGACGCGTTCGTCGCCGAGCACCTCGCGCGGGCGAGGTTCGCCGACTACCTGGCCGATCCGGCCCGGATCGTGCTGCTCGCCGAGGACCGGGGCACGGCGGTCGGCTACGCCATGCTGATCAGCGGCCCGACCGGCGACCCCGAGCTGGCCACGCTGGTCGCATCGGCCGGCGCGCCGGGCGCCACCGCGATCGAGCTGAGCAAGTTCTACGTCGCCGCGGAAAACCACGGGTCCGGGATCGCGGCCACGCTGATGGCGGCGACGCTCGCGGCGGCCGCCGAAACCGGGGCCCGGCTCTGCTGGCTGGGGGTGAACCAGTACAACGAGCGGGCGGCGAAGTTCTACGCGAAGCACGGCTTCGAGATCATCGGCACGAAGCGCTTCCTGGTCGGCGAGGTCTGGCACGACGATCACGTACGCGTTCGCGCGCTCTGATCTCACCCCGGCCTCACTCCGGGGCGCGGAACCAGGCGTCCGCGCCCGGGGCCAGGGCACACTCGATGCGCCGGCGGTTGAGCTGGTTGATCGGGGGCAGCTCCGACAGCGCGAACCAGCCCACCGCCAGCGATTCGTCGTCGTTGACCCGGGCCTCGCCGCCGATCGCCCGGCAGCGGAAGGTGATGTCGACGAACTCGGTCTGGTCGCCGTTCGGGTACGTGTTCGGCGGCTGGGTCAGCACGCTGGTGATCCGTTCGGGGACGACGTGGACGGCCGTCTCCTCGTACACCTCGCGGACGACCGTCTCGGCGGGCTGCTCCCCCGGGTCCATGGAGCCGGCGATCAGGGCCCAGCTGCCATTGTCGGCGCGCTGCCCCAGCAGCAGCCGGCCGGCGTCGTCGAAGACCACGGCGGTGACGCCCGGCAGCAGGAGCATCCGGTGTCCGACGACCTCCCGCAGACTGTGCAGATACGGCGAAATGGGCATGCCGGACAAGATAGTGCCTCCGGAACAGCCGGCCCGGCACGCCGCGCGCGTCAGGACGCTCGCGGGCTCATCGTCCAGGGTTCCCGCGACAGCACCTGACCGGTCTCCAGCAGCGTCTTGAGGTTCGACAGCACCGCCGACCAGCCGGCCGCCGCCTCGGCCCGGTCCTGCTCGCCGGCGAGGTTCTCGTGGGTCACGGTGAGCCGGACGATCTCGTGGTATGGCTCGATCTCGAAGGTGACCTGCGAGGAGTCGTCGTCGCCCTCCCAGGTGGTGACCAGGCGCCGGGGCGGGGCGCTCTCCACCACCGTGCCCGCCACGTCGGCCACGCCCGAGCCGTCGGTGCGGACGTGCTCCCAGCGGGAGCCGGCCGCCCAGTCCGAGACGTTGGCGTGCCCCCAGTAACGCGCCGTGATGTCGGCGTCGGTGAGCGCCTCCCAGACCAGCTCGGGAGTGCTCTCGATGTAGGTGACATAGACGAAGGTGGGCCGGTCGCTCATGGTCTCCTCAGCTCTGCGCTTGAGCGCGCTCAGTGTCCGCAGCCGGGGCTGCTCGAACTTGTCGATCCACCGCTGCTGGATCTCGTGCAGCGGCACGGGATTGAGGTAGTGCAGCTTCTCCCGGCCACGGCGGACCGTGGAGACGAGATTGGCCGCCTCGAGCAGGGCCAGATGTTGCGTCGCCGACTGCCGCGTCATCTCCAGGCGCGCGCAGAGCTCGGCGAGGGTCTGCCCGTTCTGCTCGTGCAACTGGTCGAGCAGGTAGCGCCGGGTCGGGTCGGCCAGCGCCTTGAAAACCTCATCCACACGCTAAGTTATGCAGTCAATCGCCTGCATGTCAAGCCGGACCCGGACGGGTGACTTCGTTGACCGCCGGCGGGCGGCGGTCGAGACTGCCTGGTACCCGGACACAGGTGTCGACCGAGGAAGGGCCCGCCCCATGGAGGAGAACCCTCCGTACCTCTTCCGGCCCGCGCTCGACGGGGTTCGCGCTCAGGTCGCCGTCACCGCGGACGTGGACGGGGCGGTCATCGACATAGCCGTGCGCGGCGCCTGGGATCCGCGGCTGGGTGCGACGGTGGCGCTGGAGATCGGCCGCTGCCTGGCCGAGAGCCCCACCACGATCGTCATCGACGTAACCGCGGTGACCGACCCGGGCGCCGACAGCGTGCCGGTGTGGCTGTCGGCCACCCAGGCAGCCGCCGCGGCCGACCCGCCCGCCCGGCTGGCCCTCTGCCTGCCCGCCGAGTCGGCGCTGGCCACCCGGCTGGGCCGGATCGGCGCCCAGCGCTATCTGCCGCTCTTCGCCTCGCCCGCGGAGGCCCGGGCGTCCCTGACCGGCAGCCGCCCGCTGACCGACGTGGTCCGGCTGCGCCTGCCGCCGTCGCCCGTCTCCCCCAGCGTCGCGCGCAACCTGGTCGGCGGCGCCTGCGAGGCCTGGAACCTCGGCGCCTCGCTGCATCCCGGCCGGGCCGTGCTGTCCGAACTGGTGGCCAACGCCGTTGAGCACGCGCGCACGGAGATGGAGGTGTCGATCTCCCGGCGCGGCTCGGCCCTGCACCTGGCCGTCCGGGACCGGAACCCCACGCTGCCCCGGATCATCAGGCTTCGCCCGGTCGAGCCGGGACGGCCCCTGGACGAGCGCGGGCACGGCCTGCGCGTGGTGCACGCGGACTCGGTGGCCTGGGGAGCGATCCCGAGCATCGGCGGCAAGGTGGTGTGGGCGACCGTCCGCGACCGCGCCGGCCGACGCCGCCGCTGGTAGCCAGGCAAAACGCAGGCGTGTGCGGGTGTGGAGCGGACCGTCGCGCACCAAGGTCTGCCACCGGCTCATCCCCGGAGCTGAGCGCGGGCCTCCATCAGGGCGAAGCCCAGCAGGTTGAGCCCGCGCCACCGCGCCGGATCGGCCGCCCGCTCGTCGGTGGCCGCCAGCCCGATCCCCCAGATCCGGTCGGTCGGGCTGGCCTCGACCAGGATCCGCTCCCCCGTGCCCAGCAGGAAGTCGCGCAGCTCGGGGCGCTGGCCGAACTTCGCCACGCTGGCCTCCCGGACGATGGCCCGGCGCTCGCCGGCCCAGGTCTGCTCGTCGAAGCCGCGGACCCGGCGGCCCAGCATCTTCGCCTGGCGTGGGTGGCTGGCCGCGACGATCCGCACCGCGGACTCCTCGTCGCCGAAGAGCAGCGCCTTGCGCCACATCATGAAATGCTCCGCCGTTGCGAAGCGGACACCCTCCACTGTGAAGGCCGACGGCCACCACTGACTCAGGCAGCCTGTGCCGAGGCTGCCGTCGCGCTGGGGCCGGTGCCCCCAGAAGAACAGGTATTTCAGCGGCCGGCCCGACCGGGCCAGCGTGATCACCTCGTCGACGTCGCCCGGCAGCTCGCTCACGCCGGTCAGTATGCCGGTCGGCACCGACATTTTACGGGCGGCGGCGGGGCGGCCGGACGGGTTCACCGGATCCGGCGGCCGCGCAGGATCACCGCCAGGGGATGGTCGAGCTGGTCCAGGTCGGTGCGCGGGTCCGCCGCGTAGACGACCGCGTCGGCCGGGGCGCCGGGTTCCAGGCCGGGCAGACCGAGGTACGCGCGGGCCGTCCAGGACGCGGCGCCGAGCGCCTCGTGCGCGGGCACCCCGGCGCCGGCCAGCGCGCGGATCTCGGCGGCGATCCGGCCGTGCGGCAACGAGTCCGTGCCGGCCAGCAGGGTCACGCCGGCCTCCGCCGCCGCCGCGATCAGCCCCGGGTGCGCGGCGACCCCGGCCAGGTACCAGCTGCGGAATTCGCTCTCCGGCCGGGCGGTCACCACCGGCACGCCGCCGAGCAGCACCGACAGCGTCGGGGTGAGCGCGGTGCCCTGGGCGGCCATCCGGGTGAGCAGCCCGGGGTCGAGCCAGGTGCCGTGTTCCAGGGAGTCGACGCCGGCCTCGACTGCGGCCGTACCCCCGGCTTGGTGCTGGGAATGCACCGCCACCCGGCCGCCGACGGCGTGAACCCGCTCGACGACCGCGCGCAGCACGTCGACCGGGATGTGCTCGTCGCCGGTCTTCCAGTCGGCGATGAGCTTCGCCCAGCCGGTGCGGGCCGCCTGGGCGGCCGCGAGGTCGGGAAGTTCGGCGTGGGTCGCGCGGCGGCCCCAGCCGTCGAAGAACTGGCCGTGCTGGGCGATCCACGGCCCGGCGTGCACGGCGCGCGGCACGTCCGGGTCGGCACCGAACCAGTCCGGCGGGTCGCCGGCCAGCCCGGGCGAGCGGATCAGCGTCACTCCACTGTCGACCTGCCGGTGCAGATGGTCACGCAGCAGCTCGTGGTCAAGCGGGCTACCGACCTCGGCGTAGCCGGGGTGGGTGTGCGCGTCGACCAGGCCGGGCAGCAGCCAGCCGGTCGGCACCAGCTCGGCATCCGGCACCGGGTCGGTGGTCCAGCGGTCCCCGTCGGCGTAGAGGTCGACGAGTTCGCCGGTCGCGACGGCGGTGCCACGGACTCTGAGGACGGTCATCCCGGCAGCCTATGACCCCGGCTTTAATTCAGTGAATACTTATATAAGCCCTCGCGCAGGTAGCGCGGAAAAATGTCGTAGGCGATCGATAGGTTGTTCATGCGGATCGGCGCCACGGGGGCGCCGATCCGTCCAAACTCCATAGTGCTCGGCCCGGCTACCGGTCGGCGCCGCGCAGCAGGGTTTCGCCCGCCACCCGCACCCGCTCGCGCAGCTCCGGTGGCGACTCCACCTCGAAATCGGCGCCCAGCGTGCCCAGCACCATCACCGGCCAGCTGAGCTCGTCCACGTTCATCCGCAGCCGGCAGGTCGCCGCCGACACCGGTTCCACCGTGCCCCACTGGCCCACAAATCGCGTGACGTCCGGCGCCGGCTTGTCGATCACGACCGACACGTCGTAACGCGCGGGCACCGCGGCCAGCCGGGAGCGCATCCAGACCACCGGATCGCCGCCGGGGATCTCCCTCGGGCGGAAGCGGGCGCCCGTCAGCTCCGGCGCGGTCATCCGGTCGATGCGGAAGCTGCGCCAGTCGCCGCGGTCGAGGTCCCAGGCCACCAGATACCAGCGGCGGCCGAGCGAGACCAGCCGGTGCGGCTCGACATATCGCGACGACCCGGCGCCCGCTCGCGCCGTGTAGTCGAAGCGCAGCCTTTCCTCGCCGCGGCAGGCCAGCGCGATCGTCGTCAGGGTCGCCGCGTCCAGGGTGGGGCCGCCGCCGAAGACGCCGGGCGCGGTCGCGGCCTGCAGCGCGTCGATGCGCTTGCGCAGCCGGGGCGGGAGCAACTGGATGACCTTCGCCAGGGCGCGAACCGAGGTCTCCTCGAAGCCCGCCACCGCACCCGCCGCCGCCGTCCGCAGCCCGACCGCGATGGCGACCGCCTCCTCGTCGTCGAGCAGCAGCGGCGGCACCGCCGCGCCCGCCTGCAGCTGATAGCCGCCGGCGACGCCGCGGGCCGCGTCGACGGGATAGCCGAGCTCCCGCAGCCGGTCGACGTCGCGGCGCAGCGTGCGCGGGCTGACCTCGAGCCGGTCGGCAAGCTCCATGCCGGGCCAGTAGCGGTGGGTCTGCAGCAGGGAGAGCAGCCGCAGCATCCGGGCACTCGTGTTCGCCATGCCCTCAGTCTCCCGTTCATTGCGGTCAGAAACTGGCCGCATAGCACCCTAGCGTTGTTCTCATGATTGAGACACACGAGCTGACCAGGCACTTCAAGGACGTGCAGGCGGTGCGCGGGATCAACCTCACGGTCAAGCCGGGCGAGCTGGTCGCGCTGCTCGGCCCGAACGGCGCCGGCAAGTCGACCACCCTGCGCATGCTCACCACGCTGATCCCGCCGACCTCCGGCACCGCGCGGGTCGCCGGCCACGACGTGGTGCGGGGGCAACGCGAGGTCCGGCACCGGATCGGCTACATCGGCCAGGGCAACGGCGCCGCGCACAGCCAGCGCGGCCGCGACGAGCTGATCAGCCAGGGGCGCGCGTACGGGATGAAGGTCGCCGACGCCCGGCGGCGGGCCGCCGAGCTGATCGACTCGCTGGATCTCGGCGAGGTCGCCGACCGCACCGTGTCGACGCTCTCCGGCGGTCAGCGCCGCCGGCTGGACATCGCGATGGGTCTCATCCACGCGCCCGCGCTGCTCTTCCTCGACGAGCCGTCCACCGGGCTGGACCCGCAGAACCGCGCCAACCTGCAGCGGCACATCGTCGAGCTGCGCGAACGGCACGGCACCACGATCATGCTGACCACCCACTACCTCGACGAGGCCGACGCGATGGCCGAACGGGTCATCGTGATCGACCACGGCCGGATCATCGCCGACGACACCCCGGCGCGGCTCAAGAACGAGCACGTCGGCGACCGGATCATCCTGGGCTTCGAGCACGAGACCGACGCGGCGGCGGCCGCGTCGCGCGTCCCGCACAAGTCCCACCGGTACGGGACCGAGCTGACGATCACGGTCCCCGGCGCACCCCGCCTCGTCACCGGGCTGCTCGACGACCTGCGCGCCACCGGCCTGTCGCCGGCCGACGTGGAGGTCAAGCGGGCCACCCTCGACGACGTCTTCCTCGAACTGACCGGCCGCAGCCTGCGCGAGGGCGGCGCCGCCCAACCCACTCTCGTGGAGGTCTGAGCCATGACCAACCTTGTCACCGACACCGGCGTGGTCTTCAGCCGCGAGCTGCGGCCGGTCCTGCGCAACCCGTTCACGGTCGTCTTCTCGATGGTCCAGCCGCTGATCTTCCTCGGGCTCTTCGCGCCGTTGCTGCCGGACGAGCTGAGCCTGCAGTGGTTCGTGCCTGGGATCGTGGTGATGTCCTGCCTGTTCGGCACCTCGATGACCGGTTCCAACCTGCTCTTCGAGATCCAGACCGGGTCGCACGAGCGGATGCTGGTCACCCCGCTGCGCCGGCCCGCGCTGCTGATCGGCCGGGCACTGAAGGAGATCGTGCCGGTCGTCGTGCAGGCCGCCGTGATCGTGGCGATCTGCCTGCCGTTCGGCTTCGAGCTGCACCTGGGCGGCGCGCTGCTCGGCCTGGTCATCCTGAGCGTCTTCTGCCTGGGGCTCGGCTCGCTGTCCTACACGCTGGCGCTGGCGGCGAAGAACCAGGAATGGCTTTTCTGGACCGTGCAGCAGACGCTGCTGTTCCCGTTGCTGCTGCTCGCGGGCATGCTGCTGCCGATCGAGGCCGGGCCGGGCTGGCCGCAGGCGCTGGCGAAATGGAACCCGCTCACCTACGTCGTCGACGCCGAACGGGCCCTGTTCAACGGGGACGTCTGGGCTTCGACGACGGTGACCGGCGCGATCGCCGCGGCGGTGGTGGGCGCGGGTGGCCTGCTGGTCGGCACCCGGGCCATGCAGCGCTCGACCTGACACCCGATCGTCGCGCACAGCCGAACCGTGCGGCGGCCGCGGGCGGTCTACCGCTAGCGTGATCTCCGCACGGCCGGCTAGCGATGGGGGAACCACGAATGTTCGGGTTGCGGCGGAGAGAGCCGGGCTCCCTTCCGCGTACGCTCGGCCGGTTCATCGAGGGTCTGGGCCGGCAGGTGCCCACCGACTCGCAGCCGCGCCGCAGCAATCCCGACGCCGTCGTCGACTGCGCCGTCTACCACGACGGATCCCGGCGGCCCGGGCAGCTGCACTACGCGCACGCCGCCCGGCAGGCGCTGCGGCACAAGGACGCGTTCGTCTGGCTCGGCCTGCACGAGCCCGACGAGGCCACGATGGCCGCGATCGCCCGGGTCTTCGGCCTGCACGAGCTCACCGCCGGGCAGGCCGCCACGGCCGGGCACCGGCCCGCCGCCGAGGTGATCGGGGACGTCACCCGGCTGGTGCTGCGGACCGCGCGGTACGTCGAGCACGAGGAGCTCACCGACACCTCCGAGGTGGTCGACACCGGCGACGTCACCGTGCTGATCGGGGAGCGGTTCGTCATCACCGTGCGGCACGGGGCCGCGGGCGCGCTGCGACCCGTCCGCGAGGAGCTCGAACAGCGGCCCGCGCTGCTGGCCGAGGGTCCATGGGCAGTCGCATACGCGGTGAGCAGCCGGATGGTCGACCTCTACCTGGACGTCGCCGGGCACGTCGAACGGGACCTGGAGGCGCTGGAGGAGGTCGCCTTCTCCGCCAGCAAGCCGCCCGACATCGCGCACATCTACCAGCTCAAGCGGGAGATGGTGGAGTTCAAGCGGGCGGTCATGCCGTTGCAGGAGCCGCTGCAGCGACTGCTCGACCGTGATGTGGTGCCCGAGGGGCTGTATCCGTACCTGGTCGACGTGCGGGGGCGGCTCGGCCGGGCGGTGGACCGGGTTGCCGGTTTCGACGACCTGCTGAACTCGATCCTGCAGGCTCGGCTGGCGCAGGTCTCGGTGGACCAGAACAATGACATGCGCAAGATTGCGTCCTGGGCCGCGATCGCCGCGGTGCAGACCGCCATCGCCGGCATCTACGGGATGAACTTCGAGTCCATGCCCGAGCTGGGCTGGAAGTACGGCTACGCCGGCGTGTTGCTGCTGATGGCGGGTGCCGCGGTGATCCTGCATCGCCGATTGAAGAAGGCGGGTTGGCTGTGACGATCGCGGAACCGGACCGCCGGTGGGCCGGCCTCGGTCAGCAGGCCTGCCACGTGCTGGCGCCCCTGTTCCTGGCGGTCGAGCACGTCGGCAGCACCGCCGTGCCCGGGCTGCCGGCCAAGCCGGTGATCGACCTGATGGCGAGCATCGACGGCCTCGACGAGGTCAACGCCGGCGCGTTGGAGACGCTCGGCTACCGGACGGAGCCGACCGACATGCCGGAACGGCTCTTCTACCGGCGTGAGGACTACGACAGCACCGCGTACCACCTGCACGTCGTCACCGCGGAAAGCTGGCCGACGCGCAACGAGCGGCTGCTCCGCGACCACCTGCTCACCCATCCCGCCGACCGCGACCGCTATGCGGCGCTCAAGCGGGAGCTGATGGACAAGTTCGGGCCGGGCCTGGCGTACACGCGCGGTAAGACCGAGCTGATCCAGGAACTCACCGACGCGGCCCGGGCCGCGCGGGGCCTGCCGTCTGTGCCGGTCTGGGAGGATTGAGGTCACAGCAGCCCCAAAGATCCTCCGAACGGTCCGGCCTCCACTCCGGACGGTATGCGGAGTGTGCACCACCTTGCCGTGGCAGTCGAATACTCCCGGTAACTACCGTTTGGCTCCGATGCACTGCACTGGGGGCGGTAGTAGTGGAAAATTCGGTAGCCGAGGCCGTACCGCGGAGCCCGGATCCCGGGTCGGCGGGGGCCGCTCGTGGCGGCCTGGTCGCCGCCCTGCGCGGGCACCTCGATCTGTTCCTGAACGCCGGCTCGCTGATGGCCACCACGGCGATCACCTCGCTGTTCGGCTTCGCGTACTGGTGGGTGGCGGCCCGCGCCGCGCCCGCCGAGGCCGTGGGTCAGGCCTCCGCGGCGGTTTCGGCGATGACGCTGATCGGCACGATCGGCATGTTCGGCATGGGCACCATGCTGATCTCCGACCTGGGCTCGCTGCGCGGCCGCAGGTGGGAGCTGATCTCCACCTGCCTGCTGGTGGCCGGCAGCGCCGCGACACTCGGCGGCCTGGGCTACGTCGCGCTCGCCCACCTGGCCGCCCCCGGCCTGCAGCACGCGCTCGGCAGCACGGCCGCCACCGCGTTGCTGGTCTTCGGCATCGCGCTGAACGCGATGACGCTGGTCCTGGACGAGGCCCTGGTCGGGCTGCTGCAGGGACCCCTGCAACTGATGCGCAACGCCTGGTTCTCGGTCGTGAAGCTGGTGCTGCTCGGCCTGCTCGCCGTGCTGCCGATCACCCTGACCGGCGGCGAGCTGCTGCTCACCTGGGTCGCCGGCATGGTGCTCTCGGTCGCGGTTCTCGGTCGCGCCCTGCGGCGCAAGGGCATGATCGATTCGGTACGGCCACGACTGTCGCTGCTACGCGGCCGCGGCCAGGCGACGTTCGACCACAACCTGCTGAACCTGGCCACCTACCTGCCGCGGGCGGCGCTGCCGCTGGTCGTGACGGCGGTGCTGTCGGCCGAGGCGAACGCGTCGTTCTACACCGCGTTCATGGTGCTGTCGTTCCTGGCGATGGTGCCGGGCAACGTGGCGCTCACCCTGTTCGCGGTGGCCAGCGGCGACAAGGCCGCGCTGCGCTCCAAGGTGCGGATGGGCCTGCTCATCTGCCTCGGCGTCGGCCTGCCCGCCTCGCTGGTCGTGGTCTTCGCCGCCAAACCGATCATGGGCCTGTTCGGCGCGAGCTACGCCGAGTCCGCGGGCACCGCGCTGATGATCCTGGCGCTGACCTACGTGCCGTTCGTCTTCCATCACTTCTTCCTGGCGATCTCCCGGGTGCAGGGCCGCGTCCGGGGCGCCGGCATCTTCTCGGTCTTCGCCGGCGTCGCGGAGCTCGTCGCCGCCTGGTACGGCGGCAGCCGCGGCAGCCTCACCGAACTCGTCACCTGGGTGGCGCTGGTCATGGCCGCGGAGACGGTGCTGGTCGCGCCGACCGTGCTCCGGGTCGTCTTCGCCCGCCCGCCCCTGGAGGAGAACATCATGTCCACCACCAGCCTCACTCTGCGCGAGCGCGCCTGGCTGCCGCTGGAGTACATCCGGACCGTCGGCCCGCTGACCGGGGTCACCGCCGAACGGCTGCGCAACGCCCTGATCGGCCTGCACGCCGTCGACCCGGGGCACCGCGCCGTGTCGCGCCTCGACCGCTCCGGCGCCAAGTGGCTGCACATGGACGCGACCGCGTTCGCGGCCTATGTCCAGGAGGCGGTCACCGACCTCGGCGCGGGGCCGGCCGACTTCGACGCGATGACCCGGCAACTGCAGGCCGAGCCGCGCGGTCACCACCCGGTGCGAATCCTGGCCGGCGGCGGGTACGTGGCGATGAAGGTGGCCCACGCGTACGGCGACGCGGGCCCGGTGAACACGCTGTTGCGCGAGCTGGTCCGCGCGGCCGGCGACGAGCGCGCCGCGGTGATCGCCCCGTCCGTGCGGCATCGGTGGGCCCTGCCGAAGGCCTGGTGGAAGCAGTTCGGCACCAAGCCGGGCCGGTGGCGGGAGGGGCTGAGCTTCGCGCGGCCGCCGCACCCGCAGCAACTACCGACGCGACCGTGGGCGGCGGGTCTCACCGTGCGGACCGACCGGTCCGCGGAGGTGCTGGGCAAAATGCGGATCTGGCGCGACCAGTACGCGCCGGGCGTCACCACCTCGGCGATCACGTTCGCGGCGTTCGCCTCGGCGCTGCGCGAACTGGGCCTGAACCCGGACCTGTCCGGCGGCACGTTCCTGGCCGACGCCCGCCGGTACGTGGACAAGGGCGTCAGCATCGACAGCAACTTCTGCATGGGCCCGTACCTGAGCCCGCCGAGCCTGACCGACCCGCAGGCGATCCACACGACGCTGAAGGCGGAACTGGCCACCGGCCGGATCCTGACCATGATGCTGCTGCGCGAGGGCAAGATCGCGGTGGCCGGCGCGCCGGGCCTGCCGGCGGAGTATCCGGCGGAACTGCCGGTCGAGCCGCGGCCCCGGCTGACCTTCAGCAACCAGGGCCGGCACGACGTGCTCGCCGACCTGCCCTGGGCGGTCGAGGTGGCCGACCGGGTCAACCAGAGCGTGCCGACGCTCAACGGCCCTGAGGGCATCACGCTCACCACCTCCGAGATGGGCGGGGTGCTGCACCTGGAGGCGACCTTCCACGCCTCGACGTACGACCCGGCCGTGGTGGCCCGGGCGCTGCGGCTGGTCTGCACCGACCCGGCCGCGCTGATCATGGCGACTCGCTAGGACTTACGCGCGGCCGGCCGCCCCCGCCGGCCGCGCGTATTCACCGCCGTCGGGTTCGCTGCCGTCGGGTTCAATGACGTCGGGGCACGGGGAGGATCAGGCGGTAGGTCCGGGCCTTTTCGACCGGGTGCCGGCCGCAGGTGTGGTAGCTCAGGGTCGCCTCCAGCCGCAGGAACAGCTCGTCTTCGTCGCTGGGGTGCACGGTGAACGCGGTGTAGTCGGGCCGGCCCGGCCTGAGCTTGTCGCCCCGCGAGAACGACGTGTATGTGCCGGTGTTGTCGGGGTAGCCGATCCGGACGTCGTCGCCCTCGACTGTCACCGCGGCGTCGCAGATCTTCCGGCCGGTCGTCCAGGAGACGCTGACCCAGGAAGTCTCGCCCGCCGGCACGGCCTGGAGCCAGCTGGTGACCGGCCGCGGGCCCGGGCCGGATGCTGTCGCGGGGGTCGTCGTCGCTACCGTGGCCAGGCCCGTCACCATGCAGGTGGCCGCCAGCGTGGCGATTCGTCGACTCCTCATGGGCACTCCCTCAGGTGCGCGAAACGGCGATATGATCGATAATATTGCGATTTCTATCACGTTGTCGCTGCTTGGGGGAAAGACCGGGGAAATGAGAAACGCGCGGGCGGCCGGGCGGCCACCTCGCGCGTTTCCTCAGTGCTCAGTTACCTGGTGATCAGCTGCTTGATGATCACTTACTTCAGCGACGCGGGCCGTTCCCGTTGCCCGGGCCGTTGCCGTTGCCCGGCCCGTTGCCGTTGCCCGGCCCATTGCCGTTGCCCGGCCCGTTCCCGTTGCCGTTCCCCGGCCCGTTGCCGTTCCCCGGGCCGTTGCCGTTCCCCGGGCCGTTGCCGTTGCCGTTGCCCGGGCCGTTGCCGTTCCCCGGGCCGTTGCCGTTGCCGTTGCCCGGGCCGTTGCCGTTGCCCGGGCCATTGCCGTTGCCCGGGCCATTGCCGTTGCCCGGCCCGTTGCCGTTGCCCGGCCCGTTGCCCTGGCCGTTGCCGCCGCCGATCGGGCCGTTGCCCGGGTGGAATGCGACGACCGGCATGGCCAGGATGAACGACCTGCGGATGGTGCGGTCGCGCCGCCCGCAGCCGTCATACGCGATGGTGGTGCGCAGCTGCGCCACGCCGGAGCGGTCGAAGTCGGCGTTCACGCGGAACGCGGTGAAGTCGCTGCCGCCCGAACGCAGCGTGTCCCCACGCGAGAAGGAGGTGGAGCGGTTCCCGCGCGGGTACTCGACATCCACGCGCCGGCCGTTCACCCACACCACCGCGTCGCAGATGCGACGGTCGGTCTGCCAGCGGACGCTGACCCAGGTGTCGGTGTGCGCCCGCACCCGCTGGACGAAGTTGGAGACGGGCTGCGGTCCCCGCGGCGCCGCTTCCGCCGCCGTGGGCGCGACCAGCGACGCCATGCCGACCGCGGCCGCGGTGGCGGCGACGAGGGCTCCGATACGCCGAGACTTGTTCATCCCATTCCTCCGAAACTAGTTCGTCATCAGGCCGAGGGCTGGCCTGACGAGCTAGAGGCTATGGGCGGTTTGCTACCTACTAAGGGATTTAAGGGCGTTTCGTGCGGCTTTATAGCTTTTTAACCATTATGTGGAGACCAACTAGTCCTTTCGACCGATGATCAAATGCCTCGGGAACCGTCCCGATGATCACGAAGCCCAGGGCCTGCCACAGCCGCACCGCAGCGTCATTGACCTGCACAACAGCGTTGAACTGGATGCTGTGATAGCCGTTGTCCCGGGACCACGCCACGACGTACTCACCCAGCGCCCGGCCCACGCCACGCCCCTGCCGGGCGGGGTCGACCATGAAGCTGCCGGTGGCGACGTGCGCGCCGCGGCCCGGCCGGTTGGGCCCCATCTTCGCCGAGCCCACGATCTCGCCGCCGTCCACCGCGACCACGGTCAGGCCGGGCGGCTCCTCCATCCACAGCTCCCGGGCCTCGTCGGCGGAGAGCCCGAGCGGGTACGCGTACGTCTCGCCGGCCTCCACGATCCGCGACCAGAAGGGATAGATCCGGGGCCAGTCCTGCGGCGTCGCCGCTCTGATCTCCATGGCGGAACCATAGGCAGACGCCGACAGCCGAGCGCCACCGCAATTCGGCTCGGGAGCCGACCGGGCCTGGGTGCACCGCCCGGGCCTGCTCGTCTGATTCTTCGGTTCAAATCACCGGTAAAGCCACGACAAGGGACGATAGAGGCACTTAACCACCGAGGGAGACGGCATGTCGCTCAGTGCGGCCCATTCGGCGGCGTTCCGTCGCGAGGTGCCCGGCGAAGGCCGGGTCTGGTCGATCCGGGACACCGCGGGTCATCCCGCCCCGCAGGACGCGACGGGCAGCCGCGCCATGCCGTTCTGGTCCAAGCGTTCCCGGGCCGAGCGGGTCGTCGCGGCCGTCGCGGCGTACCGGGGATTCGACGTGGTGGAGATCCCCGTGCGGGACTGGCTCGACAGCTGGCTGCCCGGGCTGCGCCGCGACGGCCTGCTGGTCGGGGTGAACTGGGCGGGCCCGCGCGCGACCGGCTTCGACGTGGCCCCCAGCCAGGTCACCGGGTGGTTCGCCGATCTGCCCTGAACGGGTTGTGGTCTCCGCAGGCGGCACCCCCTATGCTTGCCGGACTGCAAACAAGGGGGTACCGGTGCGGAGTCTCGAGATCCTCGTCGTCGATGACGACGATGCCGACGCCCTGATGATCTCGGAGGCGCTCGAGGACGCCGCGACGCAGACGACGGTCAACCGGGTGGCGGACGGACGCGAGGCGCTCGACTATCTGCTGCGCACCTCGCCGTACGAGAATGCCCAGCGCCCCGACCTGATCCTGCTCGACCTGAACATGCCGCGGATGGACGGCCGCGAGACGCTCGCGGCCATCAAGACCGACGACCGGCTGAAGACCATCCCGGTGGTCATCCTGACCACCTCGGGCGCGGCCCCGGACATCGCGTCGAGCTATCAGCACCGGGCGAACGCGTACGTGACCAAGCCGTTCGGGCTGGACGAGTTCGAGGCCACGGTCCGCACGATCGACCGCTTCTACCGCGAAGTGGCGATGCTCCCGCCGGGCGACTGACCTCCGGTTACGGCAGACCCACCCGGGGTACGAGCAGCAGCATGTCGGACAACACCGCTCCCGAAGACCTCGGGGCCCCGCAGTCGTTCCTGGTCCTCGCCGACGGCACGCCGGTCTTCGACCGCGCGGGCGACAAGATCGGCTTGGTCGCGCACGTCCTCTCCGACGACCAGGACGAGATCTTCCAGGGCCTGGTGGTCAAGACCGCGGACGGCCACCGGTACGCAAGCGCGAATCAGGTCGACGGCCTCTTCGAGCACGGCGTGATCGTGTCGGTCCCCGCCGCCGAGTTGCCCGAGCCCAGCCACGAGGCGACGGCCACCGGCGACGACTCCTTCACCGAGGGGCTGCGCCGCGCCTGGAACTGGCTCATCCAGCCGAAATGACCACCCCGGCCGCGATCAGGCCGAAGCGGGCCAGCGCGGCGTTGTCGTGGAAGCGCGTCAGCCCGCCGATCCGGTCGTCGCGCACGGTGACCACCATCAGCCCGGCCGGGCGTGCGGCCGCCTCGCCCGGCTCGGCCAGGTAGCAGGCGAACGCCGGCTGTGTGTTCGCCCGGGCCGGGACGAGCAGCATCCGCCGCGACCCGCGCCACGCGTCGCTCGCCCGCAGGAAGGCCCCGATCGCGGCCGGGCCCTGATACTCGTGCGGCGCCGGCGGCATGGCCAGCCAGGCGTCGTCGACGAGCAGCCCGACGACCGCGTCGATGTCGCCGGCGGTGAAGGCCTCGGCGAAGCGCCGCGCCAGCCGCTCATCCCCTGGCGTTGCCTCCCCTTCGACGCCGAGCCGGCCGAGCGTGGCCCGGGCCCGCTGCAACGCGCCTTTCACCACGGTGGTCGTCGTCGCGAGCATCCCGGCGACCTCGGCGGTCGAATAGCCGAGAACGTCCCGCAGCACCAGCACGGCTGCCTGCCGGGGCGGGAGCCGCTGCAGCCCGGCGATGAACGCCAGCGCCACCGCCTCCTTCATCCCATACCGCGCCTCGGGCCCGGGAGCGTTGTCGGGAACCTGGTCCAGCAACGCGTCCGGCCAGGGCTGCAACCAGGTCACCGCGTCGCGGCGGGTGGGCTCGGGCGGCTGGAACGGGGGCACCGGCGCGACGGGGACCCGCCGGGCCGCATCGCGCCGGGCGTTGAGACAGCGGTTGGTCGCGATCCGGTACAGCCACGACCGCAGCGAGGACCGCCCCTCGAACTCCGCCAGCCCCTTCCAGGCCGCCACCAGCGTCTCCTGCAGGACGTCCTCGGCGTCACTCAGCGACCCGAGCATCCGGTAGCAGTGCAGCAGCAGCTCACGACGGTGCGGCTCGACGAGCTCGGCGAACCCCGTACCGTCCACGACCGCAGCATCTCACCCGCCCGGACCGTTCCGATCGGGCGGTCGCCGGTGTCTCGACAAGAGAACCGAACAACGCGACGGAAGGAACCCACGATGCCCGACGAACCGAGCGCCGCCCTGCGCGTGGCCCTGGCGTACCACCAGGCCTGGACGGCCAAGAACCTGACGCTGGCCTTGACCTACGTCGCGGACGACATCGTCTGCGACGCCCCGGCCGGCCGCATCGAGGGCCGGGAGGCCTACCGCGCGTTCCTCGAGCCCTTCGCGCAGACGCTGATCAGCGCAACCCTGATCGCCGCCTATGGCGACGAGCGAAGAGCACTGATGATGTACGACACCAGCTCGCCTCTCGTGGCCAGCGGCCCCGGCGCCGAGTGCCTCACGGTCGAGCTCGGAAAGATCACCCACAGCCGGTTCATCTTCGACCGGCTCCCCTTCGCCATGGCGAGGCAGGCCATGCCTTAGCGTCTGGGCGGGAGGTACGGATGGACGAGAACGAGTTGCGTGCCGCGGAACGCCGCCTGCAGGCCGCCCAGCTGGCCTCGGACGTGGCGGCGCTCGACGAGCTGCTCGACGACCGGCTGATCTTCACCGGCCCCGACGGCGCGCTGTACGGCAAGCAGGATGATCTCCGTCTGCACCGCACCGGGGCGCAGGTGATCGACGCGCTGCATGAGGAGGACCTGACCGTGCTGGTCGCCGGGGCGACCGGGATCACCTGGTTCCTCGGCAGCCTGCGCGGCACCATCAACGGCACGCCGTTCGAGGCCCGGATGCGCTACACCCGGACCTGGCTGCGCGACGCCGGGCAGGGCTGGCGCATCGTCGCCGCGCACGCCAGCGTGGTCTGAGCCAGGGCCGGTTGACGGTCAGCCGACTGTTTCCAGGCCCGAGTCGTCGCAGATCTTCACCAGTTCCGCGGCTGCCGCACTGACCGCTGCGACCGCGTCCGGTTCGGCGTCCGTGTCGTGGGCGGCGACGGCCTTGTTGTAGGCCGCCGAAAGGTTCTGCGCCGCGTCGGCCACCGGGGCGTCCGCCGTGCCGGTGGCGGCGGTGATGTCGGTGATCACGCCCGGATTCATCAGGGTCGCGTCCTGGACCGCCCGGACCGCCTTGCCGCAGGCGATCGCGCCGGGTGGCTCGTCGGCCTGGGCCGCCGCCGCTCCGGACGGCTCGCTGCCCGGGGCGCTCGGTGCGGCGGCTGTCGGCTCGGGTGACGGGTCGGAGCAGCCGGCGACCGTGCTTCCCGCGATCAGGACGGACAGCATGAAAGCGGACAGTGGTCGTGACATTGGCACAGCGTAAGACCGCTGCGGGCGTACCGCCGGGAAACGGCACGCGGGCCGGTCGGAAACCGACCGGCCCGCGTCGCGCGGTTTGTTTCAGGACGCGCTCAGATCGCGCTGCCCTTCTTGTAATCCGCCCAGCTCATGTCCCAGTCGGTCCAGCCGTTGTACCGCTTCAGCTTCTGCTCGGTGCCGGTGACCGTGATCGGGTCGCCGAGCATCGTGCGGGAGAACAGCCACTTGCCCATCGCCATGGAGACGTTGACGCAGCCGTGCGAGACGTTGGTGCGGCCCTGCACGCCCTCGGACCACGGCGCGGCGTGGATGAACTGGCCACTCCAGGTGATCCGCTGCGCATAGTCGATCTTGGTCTTGTAGCCCTGGCCCGCGGGCAACTCATCGGTTGTGTCGAAGACGGTGTGTTCCTTCTTCTCGATGATGACCATCGTGCCGCTCGACGAGGGGGTGCTCCTCTTGCCGAGGCTGACCGGGATGGTCTTGATGACCTTGCCGTCCTGCTTGACGGTCATCTTCTTGGTCTTGTTGGAGACCGTCATCACGAACGAGCGGCCGACCTTGAGATCCACCGTCAGGTCGGAGCGGCCATACCAGCCGTCACCCATCGGCACACCGGCGAGCTGCACCTTGTAGAAGATCTTGGTGTGCGCCTTCCAGAACGTCTTCGGGCGGTAGTGCACCTCGGTGGGGCTGATCCAGTGCCAGACGCCGTCCTGCGCCGGCGTCGCCGTCACCGGCATGCGGCGCTGGACCTCGGCGCGGTATTTCTCCGGCACGGAGCGACCGAACCTGACGATCATCGGCATGCCCACGCCGACGGTCTGACCGTCGCCGAGGAAGCTCGAGACGCGGACCAGCTTCGACGGCTTCTTCATCACCGTGAACGTGCTGGTCGTGCTGCCGCCCTTGTCGCCCGAGGGGGTGCCGTTGACCGTCACCGTGTAGGTCTTGCCCCAGCCGAGCGCCTTTGCGGGGGTGAAGACCTTCTTGTCCTTGTCGAGCGTGCCCTTGACCTCGGCACCGTCGGCGTCCTTCACCTCAACGGAGGTGTTCGCGGCGTCCTCGGAGTCGTATTTGATCTCGGTGGCCGCCACGACGTCCTTGGCGTCGGCCGCCGGGGAGGTCACCGCCACGGTGCTCAGCGTGGGCTGGGGTGATGGAGACCCTGAGGCCGTGGAGCCGTCGCCCTGCGCGCCGCCCTGCCACGATGGCGTGTCGGCCTTGTCGCCGCTGCAACCGGCGGTGACCAGCACGCTCGCAACAACCAGCGCCGTCACGGCGACCCGCCACGGCCGACGCCCGGCCCGGCCGGTCAGCCGCGGCGCTCGCACGCCGGTCGACCAATCTCCACGAAATCCCATGATCCCTCTCACCGCGCTGTCGTCCGGCACCCATCTTCCTCCATGGATGCCGGGCCACCAATCCCGGTTTCGTGCCGCGGACCCCGGAGGGTGGCGCCGCGCCCAGGATTCAAGCGACGGAACCCACTTTACGCTTCAAGTTTCAGACGCCCTTCTGGGCCGCCAACTCGGCGGGCACCGGCAGCGCGCTGCCCTTGACGAATTCCTTCCAACTCATGTCAAAAGCCGTCCAGCCGTTGCCGGGATCCAGCCGATCCTCAGTGCCCCGGACGGTGATGGGATCACCGATCAGCGTCTTGTCGAACAGCCAGCGAGCGTTCGACGGGGACACGTTGACACAGCCGTGTGACACATTTCGGCTGCCTTGCGCGCCGACCGACCACGGCGCGGAGTGGACGTACTGGCCGCTCCAGGTGATGCGCTGAGCGTATTCGATCTTGGTGCGGTAGCCGTCGGTCGGGCCCAGCTCGGCCGTGGTGTCGAAGATCGTGGACGCCTTCTTCTCCATGATGACCATCGTGCCGCTCGACGACGGGGTGCTCTTCTTGCCGAGGCTGACCGGCAGCGTGCGGATGGTCTTGCCGTTCTGCACCACGGTCATCTTCTTGGACTTGTTGTCGACCTTCATGACGAAGCTGCGGCCGATCTTGGCGGTCGCGGCCCGATCCCGGTCGCCGTACCGGCCGCCGCCGGTCGGCAGACCGCCGACAGCGATCCGCACGGTGAGCTCGGTGCCGGTCTTCCAGTAGTTCGGCGCGCGGTAGTAGGCCTGGGTGCCGCTGGAGATCCAGGACCAGGTGCCGGGCTGCTCGGGCGAGGACTTGACGAACATCCGCTTCTGCACGGCGGCCCGGTCCTTCTTCTTGATGCCCGGGCTGAACTCGACCACGACCGGCATCGCGACGCCGTAGGTCTTGTCGTCGAAGAGGTAGAGGCCAGTGCCCGTCTTCTTGGACGGCTTGCCCATGGTGGTGAAGGAGGTGCTGGCGGTCTTGGCGGCACCGGCGGCGTCGACGGCGGTGACCGTGGCGTCGTACCGCTTGCTGGCCGTGAGGGTCTTGCTCGGCACCCAGGCCGAGCCGTCCTCCCGCAATGCCCCGGCGACGGCCTTGCCGGAAGCATCCTTGAGCGCGACGGTGGTCACCTTGCCGCCGGAGATCTTGAAGCCGATCTCGGCGCTGAGCGGCACGTCCTTCTTACCCGTGGCAGGCGTCACACTGAGTGAGACGGCGGACGCACCGCCGGTCTGGCCGGACTCGGCGACCCCCGACTCGGGCCCGCCCGAGGAACCCAAAGAGGGCGAGGCACCAACCCACGCGGCCGGGGCGGGCTTGTCCTCATCACCACTGCAAGCAGCCAACGCCAGCGGCGTGACCACCACCAACGCCACAACCGCCACGAGCGAACGCCGCATGCCGACCATCCTTGATCCTCGATCCCACGTTCCGCGGGCACATCCTGCCTCATGTGCGCAACGTAGGGAGTCCCCCCGACGGCGGGTCCAGCCAAGACGATCATGTGAGGGTGCCGATTTCAGGCTCCCGGGAAGCCCGTGTTAATGTTTCTGCGTTGTCAGAGAGCGCCGCTAGCTCAACTGGCAGAGCAGCGGACTCTTAATCCGCGGGTTGTAGGTTCAAGTCCTACGCGGCGCACCAAACCTGACCAGCAGGTTTAGCGATCGGAAGATCGCTTGCTGGTGGACGTGAGTCGACTGTGAGTCCGGTTCTGGACTCACAGGTCGGCTCTTTCGTCGTTGGTGCCCCGCCAAGGATGAGCCTGCAACCCCGTCGGATCGAGAGTCCCTACTCGGCCAGTTATGGCTAGTAAGGAACCCGATGATCAAGACGGCAACACGTAACGCCGGGCACTGGGTAGACGACAGTTTGCGCAGGTGCCGGCCCAATGTTCGTCGGCCTCGGCCGGATCCTGGAGCGCCATCGGTCGCGGGATCGGTGTATCGGCGGTGCGCATGCCGGGAGCCGTTGACGGGACGGCAGCGTGGCGCGCAGTGCCACATGTTGGACGATCCGTCCCACGGACGCTGGTATTACTGGATCAAGGTGACCGGTGCTGACGGTCTGCGCCAGCGGGTACGCCGGGGCGGGTTCTTGTCCGAGCCGGCCGCGATCGCGGCCCGAGACGCAGCTGCCGGCCAGCCGAGCCCGCGGGTCCTAGCGCAGGCCTGGACGGTCGAAAAGTGGCTCACCGACTGGCTGGACCAACTGGACCTTCGCCCGTCCACGCTGCGCGGCTACGCCACGATCGTGCGCTGTCACCTGATCCCGGCGCTGGGGTCATCTCGGTTGTCTGAGCTCGAGACCCGCGATATCCAGCGGGCGATGGACACCATCGCCCGGAAAACCACCCGGCGCGGCGTGCTGGCCACTTCGACCGTCGTCGGCGTCTTGGCGGTGTTACGCAGCGCTCTGGGCGCCGCGCGGGCACGTGGCTACATCCGGTTCAATCCGGCGTATGGGGTACTGAAGATCCGACCGGCTCGGGTAACGGCGGTGGTCTGGACGCCGGAACGTATCCAACTGTGGCGTAGCACGGGGTGGCGGCCACCCGCGGCCGTTTGGGACACCGACGGCGCTGCGACCTTTCTGGACTTGGTCGCCGACGATCCGCTGTTGCCACTGTGGCGGCTGGTCACACTGTGCGGGCTACGCCGCGGCGAGGTCGCCGCACTGCGCGGTGCCGACTTCGACTTCACCGACGCGTGCGTACGCGTCACGAAACAGGTCCACGTCGACGGACCACGGCGGTGGACCGGACCGCCAAAATCGGCTGCCGGCACCCGAGTCGTGCCGCTGGATGACGTGACCAACGAGTTGTGTCGCCGGCTGTGGCTGGCCGTGGCCGCTGATCCGCGCCGGGCCACGTTGAACCCGGACGGGGCGCTGTTCCTGATGCCCGATGGCAGACCGGTCGGCCCGGACTACCTGACGCGCCGGTTCGCCCGGCTGGTCAAGCTGCACGACCTCCCGCCGATCCGGCTGCACGATCTACGGCATGAGGCGGCGAGCTTGATGGGCGCCGCTGGGGTGGAACCGCACGTGATCCAGCAGGTGCTGGGCCATTCCAGCGCGGTCACCACCGTCGAAACTTACTGGCAGGTCTTCCGGGAAACCGCGCGGGCCGCAGTCAACGCCTCCGCCAAGCTGTTACGCCGGCACGCGAAACGTCGACGCCGGCTGGGTCCCTCGATCCTCGCCTAGAGTTATCGTCCGAGATTGGCAGGCCGGGTAAAGGTCCGACGGCGTTGACGCTGGGCGGCTTGTCCGGGTCTAATCCGGCGTGTTAGGTCGGCGATCGTGGCCCACCTGGGAGAGGCGCGGCTCCTGCATGGTGTTCCCGGCGGTCGAGCCGGGACGACTGACTGAGTGAAGGTTCTGGTGACGTACACCGAGAAGACTTTGAGAATCGTCTGGACCGAGGCAGGCGGGAAGTGCTGCATCTGCCGAGTGCTCGTGCTGACCCCTGGAACTGAGACCGACGACCCGTCTGTGTTCGGCGAGCTGGCGCACATCGTCGCCAAGAACCCTGGCGGGCCCCGAGCAGGCGGCCTGGACCCCGATCAGCTCGACAGCCACGGGAACCTGATGTTGCTGTGCAACAAGCACCACAAGCAGGTCGACGACCAGCCGACCCATTTCACGGTGGAGAAGATGCGCCAGATCATGCGTGAGCATGCCGCTTGGGTGGCCTCGCAGGACAACGACGAGCAGCCGATGAGGCTCATCCCGGATCCGGCGTACCCGGCGCCCAAGCAGTTGCTGATCATCTTCAACGGGAGCAGGCTCTGGCCGATGGTCCAGGAATGCGCGGCGACGAGCTACAGCTTCCCCGACCATCTACCGACCGAGGACGAGGACCTAATCATCGGGTTCCTGGACATGGTCAAGGACTACGCCGACATCTCGCAGGACCTGCAAAGCGCCCGCGAGCAACGCGATGCGGCCAAGGGCTTGGGCGAATACATCAGCCAGCTCGCCGAGCGGCGCTACTTCGTCGGCGCGTACATGAAGCGGTATCTCCTCGTCGGCGGCGTGAAGAAAGAGCCCTTCCCCTGCCCGAGGCTCCACATCGAGATCCATCCGGCCGACCAGGCACACATCATCGACAAGGACGGCAAACCGATGGGTACGACGGCCGGCGCTGTCAGCCGTGAAGTCGGGCGCCTGATGTTCCTGCGATGGCTCGAGGAGTACGCCTCCGAGCATCCGGGCGAGCCTGCTCCCGTCGGTAGCTTCTTCCAGGACGGGCGGCCGTCGGAACCACAGGAAGCGATGTGGCGAGACCTGATTCGTGGCCTGGGCAATGACGAGCTGATCCTCTGCTTCGAGAGCCTGGAGTTCTGGTCGAGCAGCTCAGTGATTACCGACAAAGGCCGGGCCAAACTGGAGTCGCACCAGCCGTAGGAGCTGCCGGCGGTGCCGCGCGGGTTCGTGGCCGACGTGTCACACCAGCACGTCTTCCGCGGCGAGCAGAGGTACCTCGCCCGGCTCACTACGCTGTGGCCGGTGAGAACCTTACGGTAGATCGCCTGCAGGGCGGCGTTGGCGATTGCCTATTTCGGGGCCGATCACGACCACGCCGACGGCGCGCCAGAAGCGCACGATCGAACCGCGCATCCAGGCCAGCACGGAATTTCCCTCACCGTTGCCGGCCATGCCAGCAGGAAGGGCGGGCCTCATGGGGCGACGCTCGGCAGCTTGACGTCGACGGCCCGGCGCCGGCCGCGCACACACGATGGTTACCCTGGTCGGCTTGCAGGGTGCGGTAAATCGAGGAGTTCGCTTGAGCTGGTGGCTTCGCACGCGGTGGTTCCCCCGACGGCGGTGGTCGTCGTCGGGGCCGCTTTACTGGGTTGGTCGTGGTTTGCTCGTACAGAAGGCTGGCTGTCTGGGGTATTGGTAAACGTCGGCACGGCCCTGTTGCTGTTCTCCCCCACTTCTGCTGGCGACCCGTCAGATCGAGAATGGGCTGGACGATGTACGGGCCACGCAGGTCGAGATCCGCGAGCGGCAAGACGAAGCGGCGGCCAGCGTGGCCGTCCTGGCCGATGAGGTGTCCCGCGCTCAAGAAGAGTTGAGGGCCACGCGTGAGCAGTTGGCACAGGCCGTCGCCGATCGTCTCGCCGGCGCCCGATGAGAAGACCGGCAGACGTTCTCGGCGCTAGGCGATCTCCCGTCGCACCGCTCCCTCTTCGGTGCCCTGCTAAGGGCGGCTGACCTGCACCTGGTAGCGGCCAGAGGATGTCGCATCCCGCTGCACCACACCGGCCTGTTCTCCGGTTTGAGGTTCCGTCCGTTCGAGACCGGTTCCAGGACGCTCCAAACCCCGACGCCGATCTGGATCTACATCTGGAATGGATCAACGGAGGCGAAGCCAGCTGGTTGACGTGGAGTAAGGGCGAGTCGGCGGAAGACTTCCTCGTCCATCTCGTAGAGAGTGTGATCCGCGAGGGCGAGTATCCCGGTAATCGTCTGTTCGATTCCGCGCGCATCTTCGCTGACCTGCGTGAGCTGTTGCAGATCACGTACGAATCAGCAACTGGAGGGTCGGCTAATCCGCTGTCCGGCGTTGTCGAGTTCTGCCCGCCGCAGTGGATGATCACCGAGAAGGCTTTGATCAGCGTGGGCAAGCCCGCGGAGTACCAAATCCCGCTCTCGCGCATCAACGAACCGATGTGGCACGGGCAGATCGCCGGGAAGAGCTGGTCGGATATGGACTCGTTCGACGCCGCGCTGCATTCCGGCCGCGAATTGTTCGAGGCGGGCCGACTCGCCGTCAAACCTGGCTCGTCCGACGCCGACGATCTTCCATTCTGAGCCGGTGCCGATGCGGCTAGCGGAAGCTCACAGCCGCCCAGCCCGCTGCAGCGGACCACAGTGGAACTGACAAGCACGGGTACGTCGCCCGGCGGCCGGTCTACCCGATCGCGTGACAGGACGCACGCCTGGCTACCGCGTCGCACTCAACACTGGGACGACGTGTGGTCAGCGCCGATTCGCCTGTGATTCCCGCGCGGCGAGGCCCTGCAGAAACCCGTCTCGTGCAGCGACCGATATCAGTGCGTCGTCGAGCAGCTTCGGGATCTTGTTAGCGCCGTGGATCGCGGCCGCGGTCAACCAGCGGCGCATGATCATTTGCGCGAGCTCGGCCAATCGGATCTGGTCGACCTGTCTGGTTCGGCCGCCGCCGTGCGCGAAGGCTGATCGAGCCGCGTAGGCTTCCCTAACCAGGTCGCGTGTCGCGAGACGGCCGTCGTCGTCCAGTCCGGTGAGCATGGCGGCTCGCTGGGCGACTTTCCGGCTGACTCCTTCGTGATCACGTTCGGTGGCCGTCAAGAGTGCCTCGATCCCGACCGTCCGGCGGAAGGCCACGTAGCTTTCGTCGAGCTCCGGGTGCGCCGGCCCTTGGCGGTAGGCGAGGTAAAGGTGATGCTCGGCAGCGCGTGCGAAGATCTGCTGGTCGGCGGGCGTCAGTGCCCCGATGCACGATCCCAGCACGGCGGCGCCCGCACTGAGGACGTTCGCGGCTTCAATGTCGAGCTCGTACGGTTCGACCGGCAGCAAGGTGCGCGGCTGTGGATGCCACGGACAGACCTCGGCTGGAAGGTATCCGTTGCCACTGATTCCTCGGCTGATGACGTGCCGGCCGGGCTCGACGAGGTACGCCGTAAACGCACGCACCGGCGCGGCGTTCAGGAGGTTCAGGGTGATCAACGGCCAGAGCAGGTCGTGCTCGCCGGGCGCGGTCTCGTCGAGGGAGCGCGCGGTCTTCGGCCGGCGCAGAGCGCCGAAGCCGCTGCTGTGCAGGTCTCGGGGAGACCACAGGTCAAGAGACTTGTATTTGATCGGCAACGCCGGGTCGGCAGTTCGGTCGGCGTTGCACAGCTGCCAACTCTCGAAGAGCGGGACGCTGATCAGCGGCGACTTCACATCGACGACCACGTACTCCCACGCCGGGATCTCTCGCCCTGCCAGGTGCCCGGCAACCCGCCGCGCGAGGACCTCAGTGTCCGGGCAATCGCCCGCGTGCCTGACCAACTCTTCCAGGTCGTCCCCGATCCGCCACGTCCGTACGATCCCCCGGGGGTCGAGCTGCCTCGTGTCGCGGCCGTTGGCTTGCGCGGCCGCCTCGGCGACGGAGAACCACTCGGGAAACACTTCGCGCAGGACCTTGACGAGCGGTGTGTACATGGTCAGCGCAGGCAGCCTCCGGCGTCGGCCGCCCGCTGCGACACGACTCATTGGCACGGACGGCGGCGCCGACCGCCGCTCGAAGTAGGTATCGAGCATGCGACGGAACCCGTCGACGAGGACATCGAACGGGTGGGTCGGCTCAGTCACGACCGGACCGTATGCGCTATTCCCAAAGCCGCCAACTCGATTACGGCGCGCCAAGTAGCCGGCCGTGGTGGTAGCCGCAACTACGTACGAAGCGTCGATGGCCGTCTCCCTTTTACCGGCACGCGAGGCCGGCGAGGCGTGCACTGGGGAAGATCACAGGTCTCGACGGCCGCTCCAGCGCGCGTTAATCTTTGAGCGGCTGGTAGCGGCGTCGAATCCTGGTGTGATCGGCCTATCCAGCCGGGTGGAAGCGGTCGCGTACCGCGCCGAGCGTTTCTCCGCTGGTTTCGATGCGCCAGAATGTCCAGCCGTTCGCTGAACTTGCTCCGGTTGCTTCCACTGCGGCGCGGGTTGGCGCGACGTATTGCTCGCCGTTGGCGATCCGGATTTTGCCGTTGGCGAGCAGCGTGGCACGGTGCTGTTTGCGTTGGCGTCGGCCGATTAAGGCCGAGTCGGCCCGTAGCAGGCCGGCCTTCAGAAGGTTCAACAGCGTGACATTGCTTCGTCGGCGGCTGGGTCCAGCTCGTTCCGGGGCCTGGGCGACGGGTTCGGTGCGCGGCGCGTTGAGGCCGAGGGTTTGCAGAGCCCAGATCCGCTGGGCGATTGCCCGGTAGAGCAGGCCGCGTTCCCGGATAAAGTGCTCGATTGGTTCGCCGTCTTGGTAGGCGCGGAACATGTCGGTCAGGCCTTGCTCCTTGACGAAGTCACGGAATCTTGTGTTGCCTCGCCGGTACGACGCAGGATCCAGTGAGGCCGCGAGCCAATTCGCGGCTCGGTACGCTCCGGTCTTGTCGCGGAGCAGGCCGCCGCCGAGGCTCGCGTTGTCCGCACCGTCGAGCAGGACGAGTGCACCTATCAGGGTTCTGACGCGCTGGAACGGAGAGTCGGCCGGGTCTGTGGTCTGGTATGCGCCGGGTCGTTTCGTGAAGAGATGCTCGACCTCTTGGGGCCGTTTCCGCTCTGGCTCGGCGAGCAGTAGAGGTGTCGGGTCGCCTTTGCCGACACCGTTCTCCAGCCATGCCGTCAGCCGCGCCAGCAGATAGACGACGAACGGCCGGTTCCTGCTTTCCCGGTAACGGAGTTCGGTCAGCGCCGCGAAGTCGGGCTTCCAGGTCGCGGCCTCGGCGCCGAGCAGGTCTCGGAGACCTTCATCCGTTCGCGACTCACGTGCGCGGGGTAGCAGACTTTCGACGATGCTGTCCAGCTCTGACTGGGTGTAAGACTCATCGCTGATACCGCGGATGACCACGAAGAGGTCGATGAAGTTGGCGACGATGCGCGCCTTGCGCAGAAACGTCGGCGGTGAGTCTTCCGGGCGGACGGCCGCCATGGTGAGGTCGAACTGGCGGGTGAGGCCGTTGAGGGCGTTGCACCACACCGCTTCCAGCTGCGGGGTATACACGGTGCGGGCACGAAGCAATTCCGCGTAGGGCTGGAGCATGGGCTCCAGCAGTTCGGTGAACAACCGGGCCTGTGCGCCCTTTCTGGCTGTGGGCCAAATCGTTTCCTTGTGGGTGCTCAACCACTCATGCGGGGCTTCGTGCCGTGCCCAGTTCGACTCCTCGTTCGGATCGACGTCGAAGTACTGAGCTCGCAGGACGGCCCGCACGTACTCGAGCGGAGCGTCCTTGTCGATCGCCTCGAGCGTGGCAATCATCGTTTGCCACTGCGTGTCGAGCTTTTCCAGGTCGCCAGGGGCGTCGTCGAGGATGAACTCTTTAAGGAGATCGAGCGGGGCGAGCCGTTTGCCTCGGTCGTTCACCGCGATGAACATCGCGTTGCCTCGCCGGGGACTGTCTGCGTCCAGTTCTACGACGGAGACACGGTTGAGGATCCACCGGATGAAAGGCAGTATCGCCTCGCCCTGTAGCTCGTCACCCAGTTCGCCGCGGAGGGCTTCGACAATGTGCTGTGACGCGTGCCATACGCGTTTGACGTCCGGCCGGACGCCGTCGGTGCTGAACGGTTCGTGTTGCAGCAGGGCGTCGAAGCAGGCGCGGTACGTGTCGATCCGAACGGCGAATGTGGGACCGAACCGGTGATCTCCGCGAATCAGCATGCGTAGCACGGCGTCTTGATCACGGGCGTCGTCACGGCCCTCGATCAGCACGTACAGCTGCAGGAGCAGAAGCAGAAGCGTGATCACCCGCTGCTGACCGTCGGCGAGATAGATCTTGTCGTCCTTGGTGTAGACGATGATCGAACCGAGGAAGTAGGTGTCGTATCGGTCGACGTCGGCGTCGCCATCCCGGGGATCCCACTGGGCCAGGAACGCGCCGGACAAGTCCTCGATCAATCGGTCGACTTGGGCCCGTTCCCAGGCGTACGCCCGCTGGTAGGGCTCCACGTGGAAGGACCGCTGATCGAACAAGGTACGGATCGTGATCCCGCGGGCCTCGACGATCGGCTCGCCGGCTCTCGCCCAGCTCATGAGCGCTCCTCATCTGAATACGAACCGATGAAAAGGGTTCAGTCGGCTCTCACTCGACGAGGGCTTTTGCCACGACCACCGGCTCGCTGACACCCGACCAGACGAAGCCGGGCCGTAGGACTCGGACCTGCTGCCGCACACGGGGCTGGCGGTCGCCGTCCGGCTCGTGCCTGGATCGGTCGAACTCCTCGGTCTCGCCGATCCGGCCGATCGGCGTGAGCTGACGCGACCGTGCCTGCTCCCGCAGACGGTCCGCGATCACCGACGCAGCTTGCCCCTCGGCGGCCAGCATCTCAACCGTTGCGACAACCTCGGCCAGCAGGGTCGCCTTCTCCCGTTCCCTCTGCTGCGACCACCCGAGCTGTGCCCGAGCCCCTGAGGTCTCCTCCCTCGCCAGCGTGTCCATGACGTTGTCCGCGTACGCCTGGGTCAACCACGCCTGGCCGCGCTTGCTCACCTTCGCGAGCAGCTTCATAAAGGAGTCCCGCGACGGTGGGTTGGCCGGCGACCACTCGTATTGCCACGCGTCCGGCCTCGAAATTCGGGGATGATCTTGAATCGAACTTCGCAGCCGGCTCCATTCCCGGTTGACCTCCGCTGCCGGCACACCGGCTGACTGCAAAATCTGCCTGAGGTCGCCGAGACGAACCGGCCGATCGGCGTCACGAATGAGCGCTACGAAGGTAGCGCCGGGATCGTTGCGAAAGTCCTTGACAAGCACGTTCCCGCCCATCGGCACCCCACCGCAATCGGTCGCTCAACACTGCCGCGGTGACGATAACCGTCGATGTTCTCCGGCCGAGATGTCCGGAACTCGACAAGCAACCTCCCTTTCGACCCGCACTCCCGGTGAGGTAACGAGCACTCAAGTACCCCGCTCATTGCCGCACGTAGCCGCGTCCCGCGCGAAGGCCTGCAGCCCGGCGCGACGCGGCTTTAGGCACACCACGCGAATTCCAGCGACTCCACCGATCGCGAACATTCGCAGCGGCCGCAACAGCGGACGGCCTTGTTCTCGGCCCCGACGACGGCTGGCCGTCCGGAGCGGACAGCGAGCAATCCGTGTCCACGCTTGGTCAGACGGCTGCCGCACGCTGCGGGGCACCTCGGTGCTCGCACGCCCGTTGCGAGCGGGGACGGCTGGACCGCTCAGCGCGGGGCCGCGGACCCCGTCGCAGAGCTGTTGGGCAGCTGGCGTCCATAGTCGCTGGTGCGGGGCGGCACCTGCAACCACCGCACTACGCTCGCGATACTTCGGCCGCAGCCGGAGGAGAGCCGATGGACCTCACATGGTTCGTCACCACCGGCGCTGCGTCGGTAACGCTGGACCGGCAGTTGCCCTGGTCGTCCACGGTGAAGATGTCGATGCCAAACCGTCCACGCCGGAGGCGAGGTGTGGGTATGGGAGAAGGGCGTTCCGCAGAGTCGCGGGCCTGGCCTACGCTGCCGGTGAGCTGTATGGGCATCGCTCCAGATCGTGGTGGCTGGATGTCACTGTCGACCAGACTGCGAGCGCGGCTTTGCGTCACCGGCCGCTGCGGCACTCCGCCGTCGGGCTGCACGACGAGCCGCGGCGTTACGGCTCCGATGACCCCGTGGCTGCTGCGAGTGAACGCCGCCGACCTCGATACGCCCGCCAGCACCTGGCCAGCCTGCCGAAGCGCTGAGTGGTTGGAAGACCACGGTTTCGGCGCGTCCGGAGAAACCGAACGACGAGACCGGCCAGCGGCGCGGGTCTTCTGCCGGATACCGAAGCCAAGCATGCGCCGCCCGCCTTCCCGGAGCCCCGAGGTAATGTCCCTGCCAGGCGACCGACGGGGGTAGCTGGTGGACGACATCGACATCACGCGGCTGAGCGCCTTCGACTTCGAGTTGTTGTGTGCCGACCTGTTCGGCGAGATCCTCGGAGCGCGGATGGAGGTGTTCGCGCCGGGCACGGACCGCGGCATCGACCTGAGGCACATGTCGGCCGACGGTAGCGTCGTTGTCCAATGTAAGCACTGGGTCAAGAGCGACCGGCCCGCATTCCTGCGTCACATGGAGAAGGTCGAGGCAGCGAAGGTCCGGGCCTTGAAACCGGCTCAGTACATTCTGGCGACCTCGGTCAGCCTCACCGTCCCGGCCAAGGAGAAGCTGGTCGAGGACCTATCGCCGTACCTGGCCGAGGGCGACATCTATGGGCTTGAGGAGATCGGTGTCGAGCTCCGCAAACGGCCTCGGCTGGTGGAACGCCACATCCGGCTGTGGTTGTCAAGCACGGCGGTTCTCCAGGCCGTCCTCAACAAGACGACGCTGACCCGGACCTCCCGGCTCCGTCGCAACCTCGGGAAGACCTTGAAGGCCTTCGCGCCGTATCCCGGCCTCGACGAGGCGCGACGCCTGCTCGAAGCGCGAGGAGTGTGCGTCATCTCCGGTATGCCGGGCATCGGGAAGACCACGCTGGCCCAGGTTCTCTGCGCCGAGTACGTCCAAGCCGGATACGACCTGTACGACATCTCGAATGATGCCGATGAGGTCAACGCGGTCTGGGACGACGACGCCAGCCAGGTCTTCTACTGCGACGACTTCCTAGGCCGCTCCGCCCTCGGCGACAAGCTCGACTGGAACGCGGGTGCGCGCCTGGTGGAGGTCCTCAAGGAGGTGGAATCGAGCGGGAACAAGCGGATGGTACTGACCACCAGGGGCTATTTCCTGGAACGGGCGCGGCAGGTCTCGGAGCCGCTGGGAAGATACGATTTCGGCCGGCACACCTTCGTGGTGGATCTGGCCGATCATCAGTTCGCGACCAGGACGGCAATTCTCTACAACCAGGTGTATTTCTCTCGTCTGGCCGACGATCGCAAGGCCGCGTTCGCCTCGCCGGCGGTGTACCTCGACGTCCTTCGTCATCCGAACTTCAACCCTCGTGTCATCGAGGATACGTTCGCGATCGCCGCCCAGGACGACCTCACGCCACCGGCCGCCGTGGACCTGCTGGGGCAGAATCTGCGCGACCCGGACGGGGTGTGGCGGCCGATCTTCCTGAACCAGTTGACCAGCCACGCCGCCGAGGTGATGGAGGTCCTGCTCCTCCTCGGCGACGGGGCCACGTCGGCCAACCTCTTTCGCGCCTGGCGGGAGTATTCGCACAGCCCGGCCCGCGAGGTCCACCTATCCGCTCTGGAGGACGCGCTGAAAGTCCTCCATCAGACGATGGTTCAGGTGTACGGCGGCAAAGCAGCCTGGGTTTACTTCAGCAATCCGTCCGTGGAGGACTACCTGAGGGGCCACCTAGAGAAGGCGCCGATGACGGTTGCCCGCCTCATCCGTACGGCGCCGTTCTTCGAGCAGATCGAACGGGCGTGGGTATTCGCACAGGAGAGGCCAGCGCTCGCGCGGATTCTCTCCGATCACCTTCCGGAGCTGGGGGCAGCGGTGAAGAGAACATACGGGGCCGTGCCGGTAGACCACGGGCGTCCGGACGTTCTCCACCGCGTCAGCGTCACTCTCGCCCTGGCTGACGCCTTCGCGGTCGATGAGCTTTACACCTTCGCCGAGGACACACTCCGAATGATTGATCTGACCGATGACCTTGGCAATCTCGCCAAGGCGGTCGAGTTGACAGTACTCTGCCGCCGATCGCCGTCGGAGGCCCTGCGTCACGTCGCCGCACAGCTGTCGGTGAGGATCGCCGCGGAGGTCATCGAGGACCTGTCGGATTGGTCATCGGTCGACCGGGCCGTCGCGTTCCTGGAACAACTGCACGACCTTCCGGGGTACGGGGCTCTCGCCACGGCCGAAGCCGCCCGAGAGGCGGCCGCCCACGCCGCCATCGACGCCATCGCCTCCGATGGCCTCGGCCGGATCAGTGGCGTCAGCCTGCGAGAACTGGGCGACATCATTGACTACGCCGGCCAATGGGACGACTTCTCTCCGCACATGGAACATGTACGCGAGTCCCTGGCGATCATCGAGATGGAGGAGGAGCAGGAATCCGAGCTCGCCGACTACTACAGCGGCTACGCCGAAGACACGGAGATGGCCGGTCAAATGTTCTCCCTTCTGCGCGACGCCGGTTGACCCGAATCAGCCTTGGAGTGTTTCGCATTCCGCCGATCACCCGTCGAGTCTTACCAGGTCAACGAGCAGCTGACGGCCCGAACCAATCGAGCAAGCCGTCGAGGGCCGCGACCAGGGACCGATCCTGTGCAACACGCTCGATCGACGGATGGACCGTCACGCCGCCACCCGTCGGCTCCAGCAGCTGTCCGCGACAGCCGGTATCCGGATGCCGCGGGTGCACCCACACGTGCTGCGCCATACCTTCGTCACGGCCATGCTGGAAGCAGGCGTCAGCCTCCGCCAATATCGATATCGGGAGTGCCACCGCCTTTTCCGCAGGGCGTAAGGGGCTTGTCTGGATACTCAGCCGAGCGGTGATCCAGAGGAAGGGTCGGGCGGGTTCAGCGGCTGTCTCGGCGAAGTGCCCGGCCATGCGTGAAGGAGTCGAACGTTGTCCGGCGATGCCGCCTGCGGGCAGGGTGTCGACTTCGGTGCTCAAGAGCCGACTCCGCCGTCGGATCCCATTGTGTCTCGCGTTGAGACGTCATCGATCCTGGGGCTGGCGTACATCAAGCAATTGGACGTGTTCTGGGTCGCGGGCTTGGAGGTGACGCGCGAGTCGTTCTTCGTAGGTCGTCACCACGACTTGCTGAAGCGATCCACTGCCTGTCGCTAACCGAGACAGGGCGTTGCCTACCTGGCGGCGAACGTCGGGATCGAGATGTTCAAGGGGTTCGTCGAACCAGCAGAAGTTGACGGACGTGGCAAAATGTGCCACCAACAAGCGTACGAGGATGGTGGCCCCCATGCCTTCGCCGGTGCTGAATGCGTCAAAGGCAAGTTCGTGTCCACCGATGGATCGAGTGATCTGGCCGTCTGGGCGGGTTTCGAGCTGGCCTCGTCCCGGAAACAGCGCCTGCCATCGCTGACTTACTTCGGAAGCGAGAGGACGGATCGTGTCCGTGAGAAGCTCATTCCGAGTCGCCTCGGTGGCCCCAATAGCCGCTGTCAGGACTGCGCTCTGCCGGAACAACGACTCCAGCCTTCCCATCGCCTCACCAGCCGCTTGTGCTTGCTCACGATCGCGCGTGGCGTTTTGGTGAGCTGCTCGTGCTTCGACTAGCTCAGCGAGCGCGCTCTCGAGCTGTGTTTCGAAGTCTTCGCCTACGCTCGGCGCATCATCGACGCCTTTGGGAATTTCTGGTTCTCGCCCCGGATGGCGCAGTTTGCGATATGCGTCCGAGATTTCCTTGGCACGCTGGTGCCGTTCAAGAAGACCAGCTTCGGTGACCTTCAGCTCAGCGATCAGCATTCGGGTTTGAGTGATTTCATCCGTGTTAGCTTCATGAGCCGATGTGATGGTCAATCCGTCGAGCGGCCGGCGGCAAATCGGGCAATCATGATCGGCGGCCAGCAGATCCTGATCATTGCTCGTTAGCTGCGCTTCCCTGGACTGGTTGACTGCGATATCCACACGTACGCGTTGAATGTTCCCGTCGATATCTGACAGGCATTCGTCGATCGCAGATTGCAGGATCTCTGCCGGTACACTCCGACCGAGTTCGACTGAGAGGCGTTCGGCCAGATGCTCGGTGGCGGTTTCCCACGTTTGGTGTTTGACCTTCCACGCAGCTAAGTCGGAGCTTCGGCGCCGCATCTCTAGCATGTGTTCTACCCTGCCTTTAAGGGCTTGGTGGGCGTCGTTAGCTTGTTCAGCGCGAAGTCTCGCCATATTTTCGTCTTCTATTAACTGGTCGAGGCGTTGAGCCGCCGACGAGTTACCTGCCTTGATTTTCTTTATATCCGCAGTAACTGCTGCGTTGCGCTTTTTGAGCTGCTCTATCGCAGCGCCTAGTCCGTCGATACCATAATAGCGACCCAGGTGCTCTTCCAATCCTAGGTGAGATGGCGAATCACTGGACCGATCCGCGACCGGCATGGCGAGTCTTGCCAAGAAGCCGGGTTCGGTTCCGTACGCGTCGACGAAGTACTGACTCACCTCTTCCTCCGCTATAGGCGCCCCGTCCAGCTTAATGACGGGAACACTTTTTTTACGCGCATTGCGGGTGAGGGTGCGTTCGATGGCTAGCACTCGCAGGTCGGGCAGCTGCAGCTCTACACGTGCCATGGCGGAGTCGGCACCCACGCGGATAGGGCTTCCGCTTGCGCTGATCGCGCCGAATAGCGCCCATCGCGCAGCCTCGATCAGGGAAGTTTTTCCGACGCCGTTGGTAGCGACGATGAACGTCGTCCCCGGCTCGATCTCGATGGTGAAGTCCTTGTAGCTGCGCCAGTTCTTGAGAGTCAGTTGCCTAATCATCGGAAAATTCTCCAAGAAGGTCAGCCATGGCTTCCAACACGTCAGTTCCGGCTGCTGCTGCTACGAAGTCGGCTACTCGCTGGTCGAGATCCCCGGGCAGGCTTTGGTAGGCAGCCTTCTTCGCGGGCTGCAGTGCGCGTTTTCCCTCGTTTGTGACTCTGTCAATCGAACTTGCGGCATGACCGAAAGCCACTTGGCGGATGCTTACTGCTCCAATTTTCGAGTGGGCAGGCTCGTCCAGTAGGTCCCACGCGCGAGAATTTCCATCGAAATACTTGCAAAGCGTGTCGACAAGCCCGAGGTTGGTGAGCGATGGTTCGGGCCCGGCGATGACACCCAGGGGTAATTGATGTGCCGTTCGGAGGTGTGACGACGGGAATAGTCGTGTCGGCCATCCCTCATGGCTTACCGCCACGGCGACCGCGTCTGCGCCTGGCTCGCACTCCAGGAATGATTCGCATGCTTTCGCCAGCGATGTGTTGTCTGGTTCTGCAGCGTCGTCAACGTCAACGTCAAGTCGAACGACGACGACCGTGGCGTCTAGGTAAGCGACATTTAAGATTCTGGTCGCATGTGCGCAGCTTCCCACCGCCACTGTCAGCGGCGAACTGTCGGCAACGCGGATACCTCTCAGCCTCTCGCTGAGTTCTTCTTTGATGGAAGCAAGTTCGCCGCCCGTCGACTGCGTGGGCTTGTCTGCGACGGCCTCATGGCTCGAGGGTTCGGCGTCAGTTTCGTCGTCGAGCCAGGCGCTTGGTGACAGCGGGGCGAGAAGGTCCCGCAGAGCTTGGCGGTACTCCAGCCGCTGGTCATCGTCGTCCTCGATGGGTGGCCCCACAGGGATGCCGCTGGGGCGACGACCCTCTTTGACCGCGGTCAGGACTTCAACGACCTCGCTGTTGATGTCGAGCTCGCCGATGCGGTTGAGAAAGGCGCCGACGTGGACATGCGTGCGCAAGGCAACAAGCGCTGCCATCTCGGTAGCGACCGGGGTGGCATCAGCCCCGATCAGGACGCTGTGCTGGTCGGCAAGTTCGACGTCGAGGACGAGCGGGACGACTTCGGCGACGTCGTCGAAGACGCGACGGACCCATGCGAGCAGCGCTTCGTCTCGGCCGATGCGCCAGACTTGATGGGGCTGGGGCTGCTCGTTCGTGCCTGCGGCGACAAGGTCGGCGATGACGTCCGGTAGCGGCGTCGATGCCGCCATGATGCGCTGGAAGGTACCTTCGCCAGCGGGTGCCGGTTCGGCTGTCTCACGGAGTCTAGACAGGCGGACACGGCAGGCAAGGCAGTCGCTGACGTGTTCGAGAACCAGCGGTACGCGGTCAGGTTCGTGGATGGCCGCGAGTAGCTCGCTGGATGAGGGATGGATGTGGATGGTCACCTGTCCTCACCCCTTTCATGGTGCTTACTTGTCATCAGACGTTGCACCTTCCCCTGCTGTCCGGCGTTCGATCCACCGCTCGCAAAGCTCGCACAAGACTGTTGCGGTGCTGTCCGGCTGGTCATCGTCGGCCAGTTCGGTGCGCAAGCGGTCTAGAAGTCGTTGACGAAGGTGCGCCGCCTGCGTCTTGCCAGCATTGATCAGGCTGGCGAGATCTCGCACGTTCGTGTCGAGCGTTGGCACGATGATGCGCTCGCGGTCACTGAGCGAGTCGAAGATCTCGATCGCGCGTAGCTGGGCCGCCGTGCGGGTGGCCGGGTCTCCTTCGAGCCAGCCTGGTTCTGATACCTGTTCCTGGATGTCCAGTTCAACGGTATATGCCGTTCTGCGATGATCAAGGCGGGCTGTCAAGGCGTGGGCGAGGTCTGTCGCCGTGAGGCTTCCGGCCGCCGCCGACAGGACGCTGGTCATCAAGCGAACAAAGGAACCTCGATCGGCGAGTGGGGCGTCGCGCTTGGTACTTGTCCACTTGGGCACCGCTATATCCACGCCGACGGTCGCCGAGGCCAAGTCACTGGCGCTTGCACCGCTGATGGCGTGCGGACCGCCGGCCAGCGTCCAGCGTTCCGGCGATCCGGACACCACCTCGAAGTCCTTCTCGTCACGCAAGATCTCCTTGACCCGCACGATGAGTTTGCCCATGTCGGTGCCCCTGGCAAGGTCCCGCAGGAAGTTTAGGACCGCAGCCTCCAACAGGCGGGCGAACGAGGCGTCGTCGGTCGACCGGAGGGTCACGTCGAGCAAGCGCTTCGATCCTCGCTCACCCTGCAGGAAGTCGTGGGCCACCTCGGTCACGGCGTCAACGTCCCACCTGTTTGAGCCTTCAGGTGGTGGAAACCTGTTTCCGATTGCCACAAGCCGGACCGTCGTATAGAGCAGTTCGGCACCTGCAGGACCGATACGGCGATCGATGATCAACTCTTCACGCGGGGTCACGCGAACCGTCCCAACACGCTGGAAAGGTACGGCTCGGGCAGCTCGCCGAGCCGCATAACGTTCTCCGGACGCCACAGTTGCTGCTCGATTTGGGTCAGGTCAGAAAACACGCCGTCCTTGTCCAGGTGGGAACTCAGCTTCCGGTCCGCGGGATGCGCCACGCCCGGCACCTTCTGTGACGTTCGGGTGACCACCTCGATCGGAAAGCGAGACCCCGCCTCCGCCGGCACCACGATGACGACCGCGGGCCGCGAGGCCCCCGGGTCGTAACGGAGGGTGAAGATCGTTGTGGTGATCAGGTACAGCTCTCCGACTTTCGGCAAGAAGGGCTCGCCTGACTCGCCCTTCGCCTTGGCGAGCCAGTCGTGCGACCGCCTCCCGCTGTTCGACATCTCGCCGTGAGCCCTCCCGCCATTTCGGCCCCAGGAGGCCCTTGCTGCACCCAGACGTCGCACCGCGGCGATCTGTCCGGATACCACAGCATTACTCCACGCATGCCGGAAGTAACTAAGAGTAGTTGGAGATTGGAGTCGGACACGGAGATCAGGTGCGACGTCCTGGCTGGGCGAATGAGCCACCAGGATCCGCCCAGTACAGGATCCCAGATGAAGGAGTCTCCATGACCGCCAGTACCGAGCCTTCGCAGGCCGAGCACCACCGCAAGATCCAGATCACAATCGACGGGCAGCCATTCAAGATCGAGGATCGCCCATTCACTGCAGCCGAGCTGCTGGCCCTCGCGGGACTGCCCGCAGCCGGGTACGACCTCACCCGAGTCGGCAAGCACGGCCACGTCGAGACCTTCCGCGACGAGCAGAAGATCAACGTCAAGAACGGGGACGTCTTCGTCAGCGTTAACCAGCAGGGCACCGTCGCGTGACCACGCAGCTCATTGCCGCCACCGGCGTCGACGCCTTCGTCGCCGCGCTCGACTCCTACGGGGCTGAACCCGAGGTCACCTCGGAGCTAGTGACCTACACCGTGACCCCGGTGACGGGGGCTCTCGCCGGCCGGCCTGTGCGTACCGGTGTGATCCTCGGCGAGGTCGCGCCGTGGCCGACGGCACCTCCGCACTGGATCCATGTGCCCAATCATATTGCCTTCGCGCAGACGAACAAGGGCGAATCACCCATGCCAGGGTGGGTGTCCCACTCGCGTGACATCAAGGCGTGGGGCACGGCGGCAACACCGGTCGCCGCGTGGCTCGCGCACGTGCGGGGCGTCCTCGGCGGTGCCGTATGACCCGGCTGTCGGCGGCGATGACGGCCGACCTCGACACTCAGGCCCGTGACCACCTACTCCGCACGGACGGGCAGGAAGACGTGTGCCTTGCTCTATATTCTCCGTCGACAGGACAGACCCGCAGCACCGCTGCACTGACGGGTGTGGTTCTGCCCCGACCGGGTGAACGTAGCGTTCACGGCAATGCTTCATTTGCCGGGCAGTACGTGGTCAGGGCCGCGAGTGAAGCCGCCCAGAATGGCCTCGGCATCGCGCTCATGCACTCACACCCGGCCGGCACGGGCTGGCAGGAAATGAGCGGCACCGATCACGACACCGAGATGTCGTATGCCCGCGTCGCGCAGACCATCACCGGGCTGCCCCTGCTCGGCATGACGATCGCGGGCGATACGGCTTGGTCGGCGCGGTTCTGGCAGGAGGACGGCAGGCCCCGCGACGCAGAGAACGTACGCGTCGCCGGTCCCATCCTGCGCCTGAGCTGGAATGACGCCGTCCGCCCGGCCCCTGCGCCCACTGCGGCGCAGGTACGTACGGTCTCGGCCTGGGGCGACACCGTGCAGGCCAGTCTTGCTCGGCTCCGTGTCCTCGTCGTAGGGGTAGGCACCGTCGGTCTCGACCTGGCCATCCGGCTCGTGCAGGCCGGCATTCAACACGTGTCGGTCATGGACTTCGACACCGTCGAGGTCCTTAACCTCGACCGGCTCATCACCGCCAGCCGCCTCGACGCCGCTCTGTTCAGGAGCAAGGTCTACGTAGCACTGCGGGCAATGCGAGCATCCGCGACCGCGGCTGCACCAAAATTGGAGGGACACGAACTTAGCGTCTGCAAACCGGCTGGACTCCGTGCGGCCTTGGACTATGACGTGATCTTCAGCTGTGTCGACCGACCGTGGCCCCGCGCGGTGCTCAACCAGATCGCCTATACCGACCTCATCCCCGTCATCGACGGCGGCCTGGCCATCGACCCCTTCCCCCACGGCGGAATGCGCAACGCCACTTGGCGGGCACACGTCATCACGCCAGGACGGCCTTGCATGCAATGCACCGGCCAAATAGACGGCGCCCAAGTCGCTCGCGACCGCACAGGCCTTCTTGACGATCAGACCTACATCAAGAC
>Ga0307516_10000293_pt1 | contig 65013 bp, 58 predicted proteins | sample 19_EM_MG_FD_203310 | JGI IMG/M metagenome (GOLD analysis project Ga0307516, IMG submission 203310) | Populus trichocarpa ectomycorrhiza microbial communities from riparian zone in the Pacific Northwest, United States - 19_EM | ecosystem: Host-associated > Plants > Roots > Unclassified | place... | reverse complement strand
GTGGTGAACCTGCCCGACCGGGTGGGCCGCGAAGCGATCTTGAAGGTGCACACCCGCAAGGTGCCGTTGGCCCAGGACGCCCAGCTCGGCGAGCTGGCCGCGGCGACCCCGGGGCTGTCGGGCGCCGACCTGAGGAACCTTGTCAACGAGGCGGCGCTGCTGGCGGCCCGCCGCAAGCAGGACGAGGTGCGGCAGAAGGACTTCCTGGACTCGCTGGAGAAGATCGTGCTCGGGCCGGAGCGGCCGCTGCTGCTCAGCCGCGAGGACCGCGAGCGCATCGCCTACCACGAGAGCGGCCATGCGATCCTCGGCCTCGTGGTGCCGGGGGCCGACCCGGTGCACCGGGTCACCATCGTGCCGCGCGGCCAGGCGCTGGGCGTCACGTACCAGCGCCCGCAGACAGACCGCTACAACTATCCCGAGGCCTACCTGCGCGCGCGCGTCGTGGGCATGCTGGGGGGGCGCGCGGCCGAAGAGGTGGTGTACGGCACCCGCACCACCGGGGCCGAGAACGACATTGAGCAGGCCACCCGGCTGGCGCGCAACATGGTCACGCGCTGGGGCATGAGCGACAAGCTCGGCATGGTCGAACTGGCGCCGCCCGACAACCCCTACCTCGGCATCGTCGGCGGGCACGGGGCAACCCGCCCATTCGGCGAAGAGACCGCGCGGCTCATCGATGCCGAGGTGCAGCGCATCATCCGCGAGAGCCACGACGAGGCGAAGCGCCTGCTGCGCCAGCACCGCCCGCCGCTCGACGCCCTCGTGCGCGCACTGCTGGAGCGCGAGACGCTCGGCGAGCAGGAGATCCTCGACGTCACCGGCCTGCCGCCCGCGCCGGCACTGCTGAACCGGCCGTTGGCGCTGGCGGCCCCCGCGCATGCATGAGCCCCGCATGGCCGCACCCGAAACCCCCGGACCCTGGGACGCGATCATCGTGGGCGGCGGGCCCGCGGGCCTGAGCGCCGCCCTCGTGCTGGGCCGGTGCCGCAGGAACGTGCTCCTGTTCGACGAGGGCAAGCCACGCAACCAGGTGTCGCACGCCGTGCATGGCTTTCTCAGCCGCGACGGCATCGCGCCGGCGGAGCTGCGTGCGATCTCGCAAGAGCAGCTCGCCCGCTACCCCTCCGTCAGGGCGGACCGGTCGCGCATCGTGGACGCCACGCGCTCCGGCAATGGCTTCGTGGTGCGCACCGACGATGGCCGCGGCTTCCGCGCCAGGAAGCTGCTGCTCGCGGCGGGCGTCGTGGATGCCGTGCCGGAGCAGCCCGGCTTCCGCCGGCTCTACGGCGTGGCGGTGTTCCACTGTCCGTATTGCGACGGCTGGGAAATGCGCGACCGCCGGCTGGCGGTCTACGGGCGCGGCGACCACAAGGGCGGCGGCATGGCGCTGGAAATGACCCTGTGGAGCCGCGACGTGGTGTTGTGCACCGACGGCCCGTCCGGCTTGAGCGACCGTTGCCGCAGGCGCCTGGAACGGCACGGCATCGCCGTGCGGGAAGAGCGCATCCTGCGGCTGGAGGGCGGCGGCGGCGTGCCCTACCGCGCCTCGTTCGAGATCGTGTTCGAGGCCGGCCCCCGCCTCGGCCGCGACGCGGTCTTCTTCAACACCCGCTGCCACCCGTCCACCGACCTGGCACAGCGCCTCGGGCCCGGCGCCTGCCACAGCCGGGGCTGCACCGTGGACAACAAGGAGCAGGTGACGCAGGTGCCCGGCCTGTATATCGCCGGGGATGCGTCGCGCGACGTGCTCCAGGCCGTCGTGGCGGCCGCCGAAGGCGCAGAAGCCGCCATCGGCATCAACACCGCGCTGCTGCGCGAGGACCTGGCATGAGGCGCCGGGCGCGGCGTGCCGCAGGAACGGCGCTTGCCGCCACCCGCAGCATCCACTTGCCGCATCAAGCCATGGCCCACACCCCTGCACAAGTACTCGTTGCGCTGTGCGCGAGCGCCGCCCTGGCGGGCTGCGGAGGGTCGGCGGCGCCACCACCTGCCCCCGGCATGGCGCCGCAGCAGGCACCGGCACCCGCACCGCCGGTGGCCGGCATGGTGGCCGCGCCGGACTTCACCGCGCTGGTCGAAAAAGTCGGGCCCGCCGTCGTCAACGTCACGACGAGCCGCACGGTCACTGCGGTACCGCGCCTGCCGCCCGGAACACCCGACGCGCTGCTGGATTTCTTCCGGCGCTTCGCACCTCTCCCAGAGGACGGCGGCCGCGAGTTCCGCAGCCGGGGAATCGGCTCGGGCTTCGTCATCGAAGCGCAAGGCTACGTGCTGACGAACGCGCACGTGGTCGAGGACGCGGACGAAGTCCTGGTGCGCCTGGCCGGCGACAAGAGCGAGTACAAGGCCCGAGTGGTGGGCAGCGACCCGCAGACCGACATCGCATTGCTGAAAGTCGACGCCAAGGGGCTGCCGGTCGTCACGCTGGGCGATTCCGGCAAGCTCAAGGCCGGCGCCTGGGTGGCGGCAATCGGCTCGCCGTTCGGCCTGGCCAACACCATCACCGCGGGCATCGTCAGCGCGACGGAACGTTCGCTCGCCGACGAGACGTTCGTGCCGTTCATCCAGACCGATGTGGCGGTCAACCCGGGCAACTCGGGCGGGCCACTGCTGAACGCAAGCGGCGAAGTCGTGGGGATCAATTCGCAGATCTACAGCCGCACCGGCGGCTACATGGGCTTGTCGTTCGCGATCCCCATCGCCGTCGCGATGGACGTCGCCGGGCAACTGCGCGAGCAAGGCAAGGTGACGCGCGGCCGCCTCGGCGTGGCGATCCAGGAAGTGAGCGCGCCGCTGGCGCGATCCTTCCGGCTCGACCCGGCGCGCGGTGCGCTGGTCACGTCGGTCGACCCGGAGGGCCCCGCCCGGCGCGCCGGCATCGCGGTCGGGGACATCATCCTCCGCCTCGACGGCAAGGATGTGGCCGAAGCGGCCGAACTGCCGCGCCTGGTCGCGCAGGCCAAGCCGGGCGCCGAGGTGGCCGTCGAGGTCTGGCGCGACGGCCGAAGCCGTGCGCTGAAAGTCACCGTCGGCCAGGCGCCGACCTCGGCGGCGGCGCGGCCAGCGCCCACGCCGGCCAAGCGCAGCCCCGCACCCTCGGGCGGGCGGCTGGGCTTGCAGGTCAGCGAACTGCCCCCCGAGGGCCGCCGTGCGCTGGGTGTCGACTACGGCCTGGTGGTCGAAGGGGTCGCAGGGCCCAATGCCGAGGCCCTCTTGCAACGCGGCGACGTGATCATCGCGATCGACAACCAGCGCTTCTCCAGCCTGCAGGACTTCAACCGCCGCCTGGACGCGCTGCAGCCGGGCGCCATCGTGGCCGCGCTGGTCCGGCGCGGCGACACGAACTTGTACGTACCGCTTGCAGTCGGTGCCGGTTGACGGGCTGAGAGCCCCGTTCATCACACCAGAAGACGCCTGCCCGGGCAGGCTCGAAAACTCTCAGCCCCGGACTCCTGAATGCCGGGGCACCCCCTGGAGCGCACGGTGCAGGCACGGACCCGCCCCCGTAGAATCCGCCGCGGCCCGCCCCAGGGCGCAGCGCCCCGCCCAGTGACAAGGAACCCCCGATGACCCCCCAGGAGATCCTGGCCCAGTACGGCCCCCGTGAAGCGATGGAGTACGACGTGGTGATCGTCGGCGCCGGCCCCGCCGGCCTGGCCACCGCGATCCACCTCAAGCAGCTCGCTGCCACGCAGGGCAAGGAAGTCTCCGTGGTCGTGCTGGAAAAAGGCTCCGAGCCCGGCGCCCACATCCTGAGCGGTGCCGTGATGGACCCGCGCGGCCTGAACGAGCTGCTGCCCGACTGGAAGGACAAGGGCGCCCCGCTCACGCAGGCCGTCACCGAGGACCAGTTCCTGTTCCTCACCCGCAATGGCGCCATCCGCACACCGGGCTTCCTGCTGCCCGATTGCTTCAACAACCACGGCAACTACATCGTCAGCCTGAGCAACGTGGTCAAGTGGCTGGCCCAGCAGGCCGAGGCCCTGGGCGTGGAGATCTTCCCAGGCTTCGCCGCGGCCGAGCTGCTGTTCAACGAGGCCGGCGCCGTGCGCGGCGTGGCCACCGGCAACGTGGGCGTGGGCCGCGACGGCCAGCCGCACGAGGGCTTCCAGATCGGCATGGAGCTGCTCGGCAAGTACACCGTGTTCGCCGAAGGCGCGCGCGGCCACCTGGGCCGCCAGCTCATCGCCCGCTACAAGCTCGACGAAGGCCGCGACCCGCAGAGTTATGCGCTTGGCGTCAAGGAGCTGTGGGAGATCGATGCCGCCAAGCACCGCCCGGGGCTGGTGCTGCACACCGCCGGCTGGCCCATGGACGGCGCCACCTACGGCGGCGCGTTCCTCTACCACCTGGACAACCGGCAGGTCACGCTCGGCTTCATCACCGGGCTGGACTACAGCAACCCCTGGCTCAGCCCCTTCGAGGAAATGCAGCGCTGGAAAACCCATCCGGCCATCCGCCAATACCTTGAAGGCGGCAAGCGCATCGGCTATGGCGCGCGCGCCATCACCGCGGGCGGCATCCTCTCCTTGCCCAAGACCGTGTTCCCCGGCGGCGCGCTGGTGGGCTGCGAGGCCGGCTACCTGAACGCCAGCCGCATCAAGGGCAGCCATGCGGCCATCAAGACCGGCATGCTGGCCGCGGCGGCCGCCTTCGAGGCCGTGACGGCCGGGCGCCAGCACGACGAACTGGGCGCCTACCCGGCGAACTTCAAGACCAGTTGGCTGCATGCCGAGCTGGACCAGTCGCGCAACTTCAAGCAGTGGTTCAAGAAGGGCCTGGCCGTGGGCACGGTGATGAACGGCATCGAGCAGTGGCTGCTGCCCAAGCTCGGCTTCAAGGCGCCGCCCTGGACCTTGCACCGCGCGCTGCCCGACCATGCCTACCTCAAGCCCGTGGCCCAGGTGCCGAAGATCGATTACCCCAAGCCCGATGGCAAGCTCACCTTCGACCGACTCAGCTCGGTGTTCATCAGCAACACCAATCACGAAGAAAACCAGCCCGCCCACCTGACCCTGAAAGACGCGCAGGTGCCGGTGGCAGTGAACCTGGCGCAGTACGCAGGGCCCGAGTCGCGCTACTGCCCGGCCGGCGTCTACGAGTTCGTCAAGAACCCGGACGGCGGCGACCGCCTGCAGATCAACGCCGCCAACTGCGTGCACTGCAAGACCTGCGACATCAAGGACCCGACCCAGAACATCGTCTGGATCACGCCTGAAGGCGGCGGCGGGCCCAACTACGTGGGCATGTGAGCATGAGCAGCCTCTGACCTCCATGTCCAGGCGGAGCCCTCCGCTCAAACCGGTCGGGCACTCCAACCCCTACGCCATCCTGCCGGAGCAGGTGCACGCCAGCTTCGAGGCCACGGCGCTGCAGCAGGCCGAGGCCTTGATCCCCGGCGTGCGCCTGCAGGCGGCCGCCCGCCCGGGGCTGCTGCAAGGCCAGGTGCAGGGCGAGGGAGACACCGTCTACCAGGTGGCCGTGCAGGCCACGCCCACCCCCAGCGGCATGCGCTGGTACAGCCAGTGCACGTGCGCTGCGGAGATGCAGTGCGCGCATGCCGCGGCCGTGCTGCGGGTGGCCATGCGCCAGGCCGACACCTTGCCGCAGGACCCGCCGCCGGACTGGAGCGACAAAGCCCAGGACTGGCCGTACCGGCCGGGCGGCGGGCGGGCCGAGCCCGAAGGGATCGACGCACTGTTCTACGCCCTGCTGCCCCGCCACGGTAGCGCGCTGGCCCTGCGCATCTACAAGAGCCGGCGCGACGGGCAAGGCCAGCCGGTCGGCGTGCCGCAACCCTGGGCGTCTCTCGACGACGCCCTGGCCGGCCGGGTGGACTGCGTGGCCGAGGCCGACCTGCGCGTGCTGCGCACCCTGCGGGCGCAGATCCGCGGCGGCACCGAAATCTGGACGAATCCGGTGCTGTTGCCGCGCGATGTGCTGTCCGCGCTGCTGCCGGCGCTGCTGCGCACCCGGCGCGCCGGGCTGGACACGCACCGCCTGGCCGACGGCCCGCCCGCGCTGCAGATGCAGGGGCTGCGCGCGGGCGAACCGCGCCACGCCACGCTGGCCTGGCACGCCGATGCCGTGGGGCGGCAGCACCCGGTGCTCTCCCTGGAGGCGCAGGGCTGCCACATCGTGGCCAGCCAGCCGCCCTGGTACCTGGACCTCGCCACCGGCGAGGCCGGCCCGGTGGAGGTGCCCGGCCTGCCGGCGGCCAAGTTGTCGGACCTGCTGGCCCAGCCGGCTTTGTCGACCCTGGACGCGTCGCTGGTGGCCTCCACGCTCAGCGACGTGGCTCCCACCGTGGCGCGCCCCCAGGCACCTGCCTTGCGCCGCCTGGAGGCCCCGCTGGTGCCCGTGCTGCGGCTGTCCACGGTGCAGGTGGTGCCGGCGCCCTGGGCCGGCAAATCCCTGCGCGGCTACAAGCCGGCCTTTGCCTCCGCCCGCCCCTTGTCCGAATCCATGAGCTGGGCACGCCTGTCCTGGGGCTACGTGGACCTGGAGCTGCCCATCGACACCCCCGGCGCCCGGCGCAGCCACGTGCAAGACGCCGAGGGCGAGTGGCTGGAACTGTGCCGCGACGGCGCCGCCGAGCGCGATGCGCGCATGTCGTTCGAATCGCAAGGCTTCAGCCCGGCCCCCTCCCGCGAGGCCTTGCGCAGCGGCAAGCCGCCGCCGGAAGACAGCTTCATCCTGCACGACGAGGCCGCCTGGGCCCGCGTCATGGCCGAGGCCGTGCCGGCCTGGCGGGCGCAGGGCTGGCGCATCGACTGGGACCGCGACTTCGTGCATGGGCGTTACCAGGCGCAGCACTTCTTCAGCGCGCTGCATGCGCAACCGGCAGACGAGGACGGTGCGGACACCTGGTCGCTGGAGCTGGGCATCGAGGTGCAGGGCAAGCGCCTGGCGCTGGCGCCCATGCTGGCCGACCTGCTGCAGCGCGAGCCGCGCTGGTTCGACGCGGCGCTGGTCGACGCCTTGCCGGACACCGAACCCGTGATCCTCTTCAGCGACGACTCCTGGCGCATCGAGGTCGCGGCCGGGCGCATCAAGCCCATCGTGCGCACCTTGATCGACTTGTTCGACAACGTCTCACCCGACGGCCGCCTGCAGGTGTCGCGCTGGGACGTGCTGGGCCTGGACGAACTGCAGCGCGACCCGCACTGGGCCTTCAAGAGCGATGCCGCGCTCGATGCCCTGGCGGAGCGGCTGCGCGCCAGCCAGGGCGTGCAGCCGGTGGCGCCGCCCGCCGGGCTGCGCATCGAGCTGCGCGCCTACCAGCTGCTGGGCCTGGCCTGGCTGCAGTACCTGCGCGAGCACGGCCTGGCCGGCATCCTGGCCGACGACATGGGCCTGGGCAAGACAGCCCAGACGCTGGCCCACGTGCTGATCGAAAAACAGGCCGGCCGGCTCGACCGCCCGGCGCTGGTGATCCTGCCCACCTCGCTGGTGTTCAACTGGCAGGCCGAGGCCCAGCGCATTGCGCCGGACCTGCGCGTGCTGGTGCTGCACGGCAAGGAGCGGGCCGAGCGCTTTGAGGCCATCCCGCAGCACGACCTGGTGCTCACCACCTACCCGCTGGTATGGCGCGACATCGACGTGCTCAAGCAGCACGAGTTCCACCTGCTGGCGCTGGACGAAGCGCAGACGGTGAAGAACCGCTCCAGCCGCGGCGCGGATGCCGTGCGCCAGTTGCGCACACGGCACCGCTTGTGCCTCACCGGCACGCCGCTGGAGAACCACCTGGGCGAGCTGTGGACGCAGTTCGACTTCCTGCTGCCGGGCCTGCTGGGCAATGCGCGCGAGTTCACGCGCCGCTGGCGCCAGCCGATCGAAAAGCTCGGCCAGACGGTGCGCGCCCAGGCCCTGGCGGCCCGCATCCGCCCGTTCGTGCTGCGCCGGCGCAAGGAAGACGTGGCCAAGGAGCTGCCGCCCAAGACCGAGGTGGTGCGGCGCGTGGCGCTGGAAGGCGCGCAGCGCGACCTGTACGAGACGGTGCGCGCCGCGATGGACGAGCAGGTGCGCAAGGAGATCGCGTCCAAGGGCTTGGCGCGCAGCCACATCATGCTGCTGGACGCCTTGCTCAAGCTGCGCCAGGTGTGCTGCGACCCGTACCTGCTGAAAAAGCGCACGCTGCCCGAAGGCATGGAGCGCGCCAAGCTCGAGGCCTTGAGCGAGATGCTGATCGAGCTGGTGGACGAAGGCCGGCGCATCCTGGTGTTCTCGCAGTTCGCCGAGATGCTGGCCTTGATCGCGCAGCGCCTGGTGGAAGACGGCATCGGCCACGTCATCCTGACCGGCCGCACGCGCGACCGGCAGGCGGTGGTGGAGCAGTTCCAGGGCGGCACCGTGCCGGTGTTCCTGATCAGCCTGAAGGCCGGCGGTGTGGGCCTGAACCTCACCGCCGCCGACACCGTGATCCACTTCGACCCGTGGTGGAACCCGGCCGCCGAGGCGCAAGCCACCGACCGGGCCCACCGCATCGGCCAGGACAAGCCGGTGTTCGTCTACAAGCTGGTGGCTGCCGGCAGCATCGAGGAACGCATCCTGGCCTTGCAACAGCGCAAGGCGCAGCTGGCCGAGGCGGTGCTGGGGCGCGACGGGGAACAGGCGCAGAAGTTCAGCCAGGAAGACATCGAGGCACTGCTGGCGCCGCTGGGGTGATCAGGCTGGGATGATCAGGCTGGGATGAGCGCGTCGGGGTGACCGTCAGGGGGCGGCAGCCCAGGCCAGCGTGCGGGCCAGCACCTGGTCGGAGGCTTGCGTCAGCGCGTGGGCGCCACCGGCGGCGTCGGCCGTGGCCGCGGGCAGGTCTGCGGCGAACACGGCCTGGCGCAGCATGCGGCCGCCGCCAGGCTCCAGCAGCGCGGCCCGCAGGCGCACGACCCCGCGGCTGCGCTCAGGCGTGTCGAAGACTTGGCAGAACTCTTCCACCTCCACGCGCAGCACCCCGGCCCCCGGCGTGCCGGGGGCCCGCGCCACCTGCTGCTTCAACCGCTCGCGCAGCAGCGCCCCAGGGGCTGCGGCCCACCGGCTGTCGCGGTAGCTGGACAAGCGGGCGCCGTCGCCATAGGCCAGGCGGTACAGCATCGCCGTGCCGTCCAGCCAGGCGGGTGCCGACACCTGCAGGCTCGCCGGTGCGTTGCCAGGCGGGCTCGCTGGCGCGGCGTCGGCGGGTGCCAGCCCGAAGTCGTACACCGCGGGCGGCGACACCGGCACGCCCGCACACGCCGACAGCACCACGGCCAGCACCCCCATGAAGAAGCCCCGCCGACCTGCGCGGATCACTTCACCCCCCGCGATACCGCCACGAAGCCCGCCTCACCCGGCCCGGGCGGTGCGGGCTTGCGCCCGAAGATCAGGCTCTGCGGCTGCTCCGCCCATTGCCCGGCCGCGCGGTCGATGCCGTTCGCGGCCCGCGACAGCGTCTCCACCAGCGGTGGCGATGGCAGCGGCTCGGGCCCGACGAACCCCAGCTCGATGGCCCGCGCGGCAGCTTCCAGGCGCCGTGCCGCATCACCGGCGCGGTCCAGCACCGGCAGGCGGCCCCGCACATCGGCCACCAGGCCGGCGGCCTGCTCGGCCGCGGCATCCAGGCGCTGTAGCGTGCCCTCGGCCCGCCCGGAGGCGGCGCCGAAGCGCTGGATGGCCGGCGGCAAAGCCGCGATGGCCGGCCGCAGTTCCTGCGTACGCTGCGACAACTGGTCGAGCACCCCTTCGCTGCGGTCCAGCAGCCGCTGCACGCGTTGCTGGTTCTGCGGCGCCAGCAGCGTGTTCAAGCGCTCGGCGGTTTCCGCGAAGGCCGCCAGCAGCGCCGGCCCGCCGGTGGCCAGCCGGTCCAGCAGCGAGGGCTCAAGTTCAAGCTGGCGCTCGTGGGCAGGCAAGCCCGCCAGCAGCCGCGGGTCGTCGCCGCGGTCCGACAGCTCGATGAACGACAGCCCCGTGACCCCCTGGTAGCCCAGCTGCGCCTTGGTCCCGCGCGTCAGCGGTGCGGCCCGGTCCACCTCGATGCGCACGAGGATGCGGCGCGGGTCCGCCGGGTCGAAGGCAATCGACTCGACGCTGCCCACCTCCACCCCGCGCAGTTTCACGGCCGCCTTCACCGACAGGCCCGACACGCCGGTGCGCGCCACCACGGTGTAGCCCAGCCGGTCGACATGGTCGCCGCGGAACCACACGATGGCGGCGGCCATCGCCGCGCCCAGCAGCAGCAAAAACAGGCCCGCGGCCAAGGCATGCGCTTTGTTCTCCATGATTCCTCTTTGCTTTTTTTCAGTTCGAGATTCAAACCAGGTCAGCCGGCATGCAGCAGGTCTTCCTGCAGGCTTTGCCGGTATTGGCGCAAGCTGTCCTCGGCGCAGCGGGCCTGGTGGCCATGGAAGAAGCTGCGCACGAACGGGTGCTCCAGCCGCACCACCTCGGGCAGCGGCGCCAGGGCCACCACGCGGCGCTCGGCCAGCACGGCCACGCGGTCGGCCAGGGCGCACAGCATGTCCACGTCATGCGTGACCATCACGATGGTCAGGCTCATCGTGCGGCGCACTTCGCGGATCAGCCGCACGAAGGCCTTGGAACTGTCCGGGTCCAGCCCCGCGGTGGGCTCGTCCAGGAACAGCAGCGAAGGCCCCAGCACCAGCGCGCGCGCCAGCGCCACGCGCTTGACCATGCCGCCGGACAGCTCTGCCGGCATCTTGTTCGCATGCTCGGCGCCGATGCCGACGGCCGACAAGGCAAACATCACCATCTCGCGCACGGCCTCCTTCGGCAAACCGCCCATCTCGCGCAGCGGCAGCGCCACGTTGCCGAACACTGGCAGCGCCGAGAACAAGGCCCCGCCCTGGAACAGCACGCCGCGCCGGTGCCGCACCCGCTCCAGGTCGCGCTTGGCGCAGGCGCCGAGCGCCTGGCCGAGCACGCGCACCTCGCCGGTCTGCGGGGTCATGAGGCCGAGCATCAGGCGCAGCAGCGTGGTCTTGCCGCTGCCCGAGCCGCCGATCAATGCCAGCGTCTCGCCTTCCAGCACGGTGAGCGACAGCCCGTCGTGCACCACGTTGCCGGCCATCACCGTGCGCAGGCCGCTCACCTGGATGGCAGGGCGCCCCGTCATCCCAGCCCCAGGTCTGAAAACATCACCGCCACCATGGCGTCGAGCATGATGACCGCGGTGATCGAGCTGACCACCGCCGCCGTGGTGCCGGCCGCGAGGCTCTCGGTGTCGGGCCGCACGCGCAGGCCAAAGTGGCAGGCCACCAGCGCCACCAGCGCGCCGAACCCTGCCGCCTTGCCCAGGCCCAGCGCCACGTTGGACACCGGCACCGCCGCCGGCAGGGCCAGCAGGAACTGCCACGGGTCCATGCCCAGCTGGGTTTTTGCGGCCAGCATGCCGCCGGCCAGCATGGCGGCGCAGGTCCACACCGTGACCAGCGGCAGCGCCACGGCCAGCGCCACCACCTTGGGCAGCACCAGGCGTGCGGTGTGCGAGATGCCCATCACCGACAAGGCGTCCAGCTCCTGCGTCACGCGCATGACGCCGAGCTGCGCGGTCATCGACGAGCCGGAGCGGCCGGCAATCAGGATGGCCGCCAGCATGGGGCCCAGTTCGCGCCACACCGAGATGCCCAGGATGTTGACGACGAACACGTCGGCGCCGAAGGTCTTGAGCTGGCGCGCCGTCAGGAAGGCCAGCGTCAAGCCCACCAGGAAGCCCACCAGCCCGGTGATGGGCAGCGACTGCGCCCCGGCGCGGTACAGGTTGGCGGACACCTCGCGCCAGCCCACCTGGCCGGGGTGGCGCAACCAGACCAGCAGGTCGAGGGCCAGCTGGCCGAGCAATTGCGTGGCGGCAATGGCATGGTCCGCGGCGGCCAGCAGGGTGCGCCAGGGGCGCGTCAGGCGGCCCGGCCGCGCCGCCTTGGGCAGGGCCAGCGGCGCGGCCGCCAGCGCGCTGAAGACCCCTTCGTGCTCGGGCCGCAGCAGCAGGCCACCCGGCCGGCGATGGCCCCAGCCGCGCCACAGCAGCACGGCACCGGCGGCGTCGATGGCCTCGATGCCGCTCAAGTCCCAGGAGCGAGCCGTGGCCGCCGCCGCGGCAATGTGCTGCTCCATGGTGGTGAAGCGGCCCACCACGTGTTGCAGGGTCCAGTGGCCGCTGACGGCCCAGACCTCCGGGCCGCCCATTACTTGCAGGGCCGGCGCGTCCCGGTCCAGGGTGGGGGATTCAAGCACCCGCCGGCCTTTCCACGGGCAGGCCGGCCGCGATCCAGGCGTCGATGCCGCCCAGCAGCGGGCGCACGCTGCGAAACCCCGCGAGTTGCAGCTGGCGCGCCACCTTCGCGGCCGACACCTCGTTGGGGCAGGCGCAGTACACCACCACGTCCAGCTCGCGCGGCAGTGCCGCGGCGGCGCCCTCGGTCTGCTCCGGCCAGGCCAGCGCGCCCGGGATGGTGCCGTCGCGCTCGCGGTGCAGGGCCGGGCGCACGTCGATGATGGCCGGCTGGCCACCGCTGCCGATGAGCCGCTGCAGCTCCGGCACGGTGATGCGCGCGCCGCGCAGCTGGCGCAGCAGCCGCTCGCGCTGCCACCATTTCGCCGCCAGGAACAGCGCGGCGGCCGCGACCAGCAACAGCAGCCCGATGCGGCCGAGGTTCTCGAACACCGCCACCACGTCGTCGACCGCATCGTGGAACACCATGCCCAACCCGATGCCGACGCCGGCGTAGAGCGTGGCACCGATCGCATCGACCGCGATGAACGCCGCCAGCGGCAGCCGGGTCCGGCCCGCCAGCGCCGTGGCCAGCGTGGCGAAGCCCGGCACGAACTTGGCCACCAGCAGCGACCAGATGCCCCAGCGCTCGAACAAGGACTCGGTCTGCCGCACGCAGGTATCAGGCGAGATGGACAGCCGGCAGATGAGGCGAAGCACCTTGCTGCCGTAGCGCCGGCCGGCCATGTACCAGGCCAGGTCGGCCAGCAGGCAGGCCAGCACCGCCACCCCCAGCAAGCCCAGCGCGGAGTAGCGGCCGTCCACACTCATGGCGCCGGTGATCACGAGCACCGGATAGGCCGGCACCGGCAGGCCGAGTTGCTCGACCAGCACATTGAGGAAGGCAAATCCCAGCCCGTACGCGGCCAGCCAGTGGAGGAGCGTGTTCACGCGCGGAGCATAGCGCCGGCCGCGCGCGGCGGCGCGGCCGAGGGGCAATGCCAACAGGGGCTGATACCGGGCGCCCCTACGGAGCCCGCGGCATCAGCTCAAGGCCCCGGCCTCAGGACCAGTCGTCGAAGTCGTGCTTGATCTTCTGCCGGTTGGCGATCAGTTCGTCGATCGTCGGTTCGTTGGCCAGCGCCCGGCGGATCGCCAGCTTGGTGGCCTCGTAGTTGGTGCGGTACATGTCCTTCTTGTCCAGCTTGGCGTCCTTGGCGCAGCGCGGGTCGATCCACACCAGCGCCACGATGCACAAGTCGTTCACCAGCTCGCGCGGGATCACGCCCTCGATCACGCTGTCCAGCACCGCATCGGCCGTGGCCGACTGCACCACGCCGCCGAACAAGTCGATGTTGGCGTTGTCCTTCAAGGTCACCTTGGGCACCATGATCGTGGCTGGCCGCACGAGCTGGTTGCAGGCGCGGATGGCGAACATGGCGGTGTGGCCCTTGCTTTGCGCCATCATGTTGGCAAAGGCCGCACCCACCGGGCCATGCACCCGGCCGATCAGGATCTCGGGCATGGCGTCGGTGGCCTGCCCCTCGGCGGCCAGGACCGTGGCTTCGCCGGCGTGGAAGGTGTAGGGCTGGGTCATGCGAGAGGCTCCGGTGGTGATTGAAATGAAGGGGTTCAGCGCGACTTGGCGGCCAGCTTGGCCTTGAGCTCCGGCATCAAGGCTTGCATGGCCTGGCGGCCGGCGGCGATGGAGCGCTTGCGGGCGGCAAAGTCGGCGCTGCCCACATTGTTGAGCTTGGGGCGCAGCACCACATCGGCCTCGCGCAGCTCGAAGGTGTTGATGCTGCGGCCCATGATGGAGAAGGTGTGCAGCAGCATGCTCATCACGTCGCTGGTGACCCCGCCTTCCACCGCGGCGGAAATGTCCACCGCGATCACCAGGTCGGCCCCCATCTGCCGCGCGTAGCGCACCGGCACCGGCGCCACCAGGCCGCCGTCCACGTATTCGCGGCCCAGAATCAGCACCGGCTGGAACACCGCCGGCACCGAACTGGAAGCCCGCACCGCCAAGCCCGTGTCGCCGTTCTGGAACAGGATGCCCTGGCCGTTGCTCAGGTCGGTGGCCACGATGCCCAGCGGCATCTTCATCTGCTCGATGTTGCGCCCGCCGGTGTTCTGCCGCACGTACCTGGCCAGCGCCTCGCCGCGGATCACGCCGCGCAGCGGGAACGACCAGTCGGCAAAGGCCGACTCGTCCATGGTGTCGGCCAGTTGTGCCAGCTCACTGCCGTTCTTGCCGGAGGCGTACAAGGCCGCCACCAGGCTGCCGGCCGAGGTGCCCACCACCAGGTTGGGCCGGATGCCGGCTTCTTCGAGCACCTGGATCACGCCGATGTGCGCAAAGCCGCGGGCCGCGCCACCGCCCAGCGCCAGGCCAATGCGCGGCAGCCGCAGTGGCACAGGCACCGCCGGTGGGGCCACCGTGTCGGGCGTCGGCGGCGCCGTCTCCACGAGGATCTGGCTCTCGGGTGTGACCGGGGGGGTTGCCGGCGGCGGTGTCACCGGGGCTTGCCCGCCCAGCGTGCCGCAGCCGGCAAGGAACAGGCTGGCCAGCGCGAAAGCCAGCAGCCAAGGCGCCCGGCCAGGGCGGGCCGGGGGGCGTGTCAGGGAGAGGGGAGGCATGGGGATCACGGGCTCGCAGTCACTGGGTCAACAAGGCGTGCCGGGCCTGCCGGCGCGGGAGCAATTCTAGGGACGGGCACTCCCGCGCAGACCCTCGCCATGCAGTCTCTGGTAACCAAGTTCCCTGATAAGACCCCCCCAAGCAAGCCCCCGGCAAGCCCCCAAGCCGGTGGGTGGCAGTACGACCGAGAACTACGCCATGACCCATATTCCGATCCCGCATATCAGTGGTCGAAATTTGTTGTTTGGTGATCCACCATCGCTGCCTACAGTGGCGGCTCACTGCCTTCACACCCAATTTTTGGCCTTCGGGCGCCCCCATGACCCTTGCGGAACTGGCTACTTTCGACTGGCTCGCCGTGCTCGCCGGCTTTGGCGTGGGCGCCATCGTCGGCCTGACCGGGGTGGGCGGCGGCTCGCTGATGACCCCGCTGCTGATCTCCGTCTTCAAGCTCAACCCGGCCGTGGCCATCGGCACCGACCTGTGGTTTGCCGCCATCACCAAGAGCGGCGGGGCCTTTGCTCACCACCGCCATGGCCACGTGGACTACCGCATTGCCGGGCTGCTGCTGGCCGGCAGCATCCCGGCCACCGCCGCCACCATTGCGCTGATGCACACCACCGGCATCACCAAGGGCTGGGCCAGCGCCCTCACCTTCTCGCTGGGCATCGCCCTGCTGCTGACCGCGGTGACCGTGGCCTTCCGTGACGTGTGGAGCAAGGTGGGCCTGCGCCTGGAGCGCTGGATTCCGCAGGAACGCAAGGCACCGTTCACAATCGCGTGTGGCGTGCTGCTGGGCGTGCTGGTGTCGCTCAGCTCCATCGGCGCGGGGGCCGTGGGGGCCACGCTGATCCTGCTGTTGTACCCTCGCATCCCCGCGCACCGCATCGTGGGCACCGACATTGCCCATGCCGTGCCGCTCACGCTGGTGGCCGGCATAGGGCATGCCACGCTGGGGCATCTGAACTGGGAGCTGCTGGGTGCCTTGCTGATCGGCTCGCTGCCGGGCATCTGGATCGGCGCCAACCTCACCCGCCGCATGCCCGAGCGGCTGGTGCGGGGCCTGTTGTGCATCTCGCTCGTGACCGCGGGCGTCAAAGTGATTTCCTGACCCACCATGTACAAGTACACCGACTTCGACACCCAGTTCGTGCACGCACGGGCGGCCCAGTTTCGTGACCAGCTGGAGCGCAACCTGCGCGGCGAGCTGTCCGACGACGACTTCCGCCCGCTGCGGCTGCAGAACGGCTGGTACGTGCAGCGCCATGCGCCCATGCTTCGCGTGGCCGTGCCCTATGGCGAGCTGAACAGCACGCAGCTGCGCATGCTGGCGCGCATCGCACGCGAGTTCGACCGCGGCTACGGCCACTTCACCACGCGGCAGAACCTGCAATACAACTGGATCCCGCTGCCGCGCGCGGCCGACGTGATGGAGGCGCTGGCCTCGGTGCACATGCACGGCATCCAGACCAGCGGCAACTGCATCCGCAACATCACCAGCGACGCGCTGGCCGGCGTGGCCGCCGACGAGGTGGTCGACCCGCGGCCCTACTGCGAGATCCTGCGCCAGTGGAGCACGCTGCACCCGGAGTTCGCCTTCCTGCCGCGCAAGTTCAAGATCGCCGTCACCGGCGCGCGCGAAGACCGCGCCGCGATCGGCTGGCACGACATCGGCCTGCACCTGCTCAAGAACGACGCCGGCGAGGTGGGCTTCAAGGTGCTGGTGGGCGGCGGCATGGGCCGCACGCCCATCATCGGCACCGTGATCCGCGAGTTCCTGCCCTGGAACCAGATCCTCGTCTTCATCGAGGCCATCGTGCGGATCTACAACCGCTATGGCCGGCGCGACAACATGTACAAGGCGCGCATCAAGATCCTGGTCAAGGCCGAAGGCCAGAAGTTCATCGATGCGGTGAACACCGAGTACCGCAACATCCTGGAGCGTGATCTCGACGGCAGCGCGCACATCATTCCGCAGGCCGAGTTCGACCGCGTGGCCCAGTGCTTTACGCTGCCGGCCGGCGTGGCGCCTTGCGCCCCGCAGCCCCTGCGCGACGACGCGCCCGTGGCCGTGCGCCGCTGGTTTGAGCGCAACGTGCATGCGCACGGCATCCCCGGCTACGCCGCGGTCACCTTGTCGCTCAAGCGCACCGGCCAGGCCCCCGGTGATGCCACGGATGTGCAGATGGAATGGGCGGCCGACCTGGCCGACCGCTTCAGCGCCGGCGAGCTGCGCGTCACGCACGACCAGAATCTCCTGCTGCCCTGGGTCAAGCAAAGCGACCTGATGGCGCTGTTCGAGGCCGCCCGGGCCGCCAGCTTTGCCACACCCAACATCGGCCTGCTGACTGACATGATCGCCTGCCCCGGCGGTGACTTCTGCGCGCTGGCCAACGCCCGCTCCATCCCCATCGCCGAGGCCATCACCGAGCGCTTCAGCGACCTGGACGAGCTGTTCGACATCGGCGACATCGACCTGCACATCAGCGGCTGCATCAACTCTTGCGGCCACCACCACAGCGGCCACATCGGCATCCTGGGCGTCGACAAAGACGGCGCCGAGTGGTACCAGGTGTCACTGGCCGGCTCCGACGGCTCCACGATCAGCGGTGCCTCGGTGCCCGGCAAGGTGGTGGGCCCGTCGTTCGCGGCCGAGGAAGTGCCCGACGTGATCGAGGCGCTGATCACCACCTACCGCGGCCAGCGCAGCGGTGCAGAGCGCTTCATCGACACGCTGCACCGCGTGGGCCTCGACCTCTTCAAGAGCGCCGCCAACGGCGCGCGCAGCGCCACCCGCAGCCCCAACGCCACGGCCACCGCATGAAATTCATCGACACCCGCCAAGACCCTTGGCACACGCTGGGCGGCGAAGACGGCCCCATGCCCAGCCCCAACCCCGCGCCCAACCTGCTGCTGACGCTGGAGCAATGGCATGCCGTGCGCGAGAACTGGACGCCCGGCCTGCTGGCCGGCGTGAAGCTGCCCAACCACGTGGACGTGGAGGTGCTGGAGCCCGACCTGCCGCGCCTGGGCCTGGTGGCGCTGGACTTCCCCAAGTGGATCGATGGGCGCGCCTACAGCCAGGCCCGCCTGCTGCGCGCGCGCTACCGCTTCGGCGGCCAGGTGCGCGCCATTGGCGAGGTGGTGGTGGACATGCTGCCGCTGCTGGCCCGCACCGGCTTCGACGCCGTGGTGATGCGGCACGGCTACAACCAGGAATCCGCCGACCTGGCCTTGCGCATCGTGCCCACGCACTACCAGGGCGATGTGTCTGTGCGCCAGCCGCTCTTTGCGAGGACAGCCGCATGAATGCCGAGGTTTCTGCCTTGCCGGGCGCGCCCACGTCGAGTTCGGCCATCGGCCTGTACGCGCGTGCCACCGCCGGGTTCGACGAGCGCGTGGCCCACACGCTGGAGCTGCTGCGCAGCGCCGCGGCTGAACACGCCGGCCGCATCGTGCAGGCCACCAGCCTGGGCGCCGAAGACATGGTGGTCACCGACTTGATCGCCCGCCACCAGTTGCCCATCGCCCTGGCCACACTGGAAACCGGCAAGCTGCACGACGAGACCCTGGCGCTGCTCCCACAGATCCAGGCCCGCTACGGCCTGGAGGTGCAAGCCTTCCGCCCCGCACAGACCGCGGTCATCGAGTTCGTGCAGAAGAACGGCGAGCGCGCCATGTTCCAGAGCATCGATTTGCGCAAGGCCTGCTGCGGCCTGCGCAAGATGGAGCCGCTGGCGCGCATGCTGCAAGGGCAAAGCGCCTGGGTCACCGGCTTGCGGCGCGAACAGTCCAACCAGCGCGGCGGCGTGCCGTTCAGCGAGGTGGACGACCAAGGCCGCACCAAGCTCAATCCCCTGGCCGACTGGACATGGAACGACGTCTGGCACTACATCGAACAGCACCAGGTGCCCTACAACCCGCTGCACGACCAGTTCATGCCCAGCATCGGCTGCGCGCCCTGCACGCGGGCCATTGCGGTGGGCGAGGACTTCCGCGCCGGGCGCTGGTGGTGGGAGGACGAAGCGGCCAAGGAATGCGGCCTGCACGTGAAGCACGCCCCGGAAAATACCTCAGCATGAATGCCCCCATGACCATGACCCAGTTGCTGCCTGAGTTGGATCATCGCCATCTCGACGCACTCGAAGAAGAAGCCATCTTCATCCTGCGTGAAGTGGCCGGCGCCTTTGAGCGCCCCGGCCTGCTGTTCTCCAGCGGCAAAGACTCCTGCGTGGTGCTGCACCTGGCCGAGAAGGCCTTCAAGATGCGCACCAGCGGCCCCGGCGAGCGCCCGCGCTTTGACGGCCGGCTGCCTTTCCCGCTGGTGCACGTGGACACCGGCCACAACTTCCCGGAGGTGATGACCTTCCGCGACCAGCGCATTGCCGAACTCGGCGAACGCCTGGTGGTGGGCCACCTGGAAGACTCCATCCGCCGCGGCACCGTGCGCCTGGCGCACCCGCTGGAGTCGCGCAACAACCACCAGACCGTGACGCTGCTCGAAACCATCGAGGAGCACCGCTTCGACTGCCTCATCGGCGGGGCCCGGCGCGACGAAGAAAAAGCCCGCGCCAAGGAACGCATCTTCAGCCACCGCGACGGCTTCGGCCAGTGGCTGCCCAAGGAGCAGCGGCCCGAGCTGTGGACGCTCTTCAACACCCGCATCAAGCCCGGCGAGCACATGCGCGCCTTTCCCATCAGCAACTGGACCGAGCTGGACGTGTGGCTGTACATCGCCCGCGAACGCATCCCGCTGCCCGACATCTACTACTCGCATGACCGCCAGGTGATGCGCCGCCGCGGCCTGCTGGTGCCGCTGACCGACGTGACGCCCCCGCAAGCCGGCGAGACCGTGGAAACCGCCCGCGTGCGTTTTCGCACCGTGGGCGACATGACCTGCACCTGCCCGGTGGAAAGCGACGCCACCACCACCACCGACATCGTGGCCGAGACGCTGCAGGTGACGGTGAGCGAACGCGGGGCCACCCGCATGGACGACCGCACCTCGGATGCCTCGATGGAACGCCGCAAGAAGGAAGGGTATTTCTGATGACCACGCCGACCTCCCCAGCCCCGCACGACGCCCAGGAAGAACTGGCGCACAAGGCTTTGCGCTTTCTCACCGCCGGCAGCGTGGACGACGGCAAGAGCACGCTGATCGGCCGACTGCTGTTTGACAGCCGCGCCATCCTGGCCGACCAACTGGACGCACTGGAAAAGCGCGCCGCCGGCGCCCCGGTGGATTTGTCCTTGCTCACCGACGGCCTGGAGGCCGAGCGCGAACAAGGCATCACCATCGACGTGGCGTACCGCTACTTCGCCACCAAGCGGCGCAAGTTCATCATTGCCGACGCCCCCGGCCACGAGCAATACACGCGCAACATGGTCACCGCCGCGGCCGGCAGCGATGCCGCCGTGGTGCTGGTGGACATCACCAAGCTCGATGTGGCCAGCGAGCCACTGGCCCTGCTGCCGCAGACCCGCCGCCACAGCCTGCTGGCGCAACTGCTGCGCGTGCCCAGCCTGGTGTTTGCGGTCAACAAGCTCGACGCCATCCCCGCCCCACAGGCGCAGGCCGCGTTCGAGGCCGTGCAGCGTGCCCTGCTGGCCTTTGCACAGCAGGCCGGCTTCACGCCCCGCGGCGTGGTGCCCGTGTCGGCCCTGCGCGGCGACAACGTGGCCACGCCCTCGGCCACCTGGGACTGGTACACCGGCCCCACGCTGCTGCAACTGCTGGAGTCGCTGCCCGTGAGCGACGAGCGCCACGACGGCAGCCTGCTGGTGCCGGTGCAATACGTGAGCCGTGACACCGAAGGCACGGGCCATCAGTCACGCACCTTGTGGGGCCGCATCGCCCACGGCGGCGTGCAGGCCGGCGACACCGTGCAGTTGTTCCCCAGCGGCCAGACCGCCATCGTGGCCGAAGTGCGCCACGCCGGCAGCCGGGTGGACCGCTGCGAAGCCGGGCAGTCCGCCGGCATCGTGCTGGACCGCCAAGTGGACGTGTCGCGCGGCGACTGGATCGCCACGCCCGGCGGCACGAAGCCGGTGCAGGAGTTCAGCGCCACCCTGGCTTGGCTGGACACCGAACCCGCCATCGTGGGCCGCAAGTACTGGGTGCGCCATGGCAACCGCTGGGTGCAGGCCCGCCTCACAGCCATCGAACACCGGCTCGACATCCACACGCTGGCCCAAGGCGAGGCCAGCGAATTGGCCGTCAATGAAATCGGCAACGTGCGCCTGCAGACGCAGACGGCCCTGCCGGTGGAGCCCTACGCCACCAACCGCGTGGGCGGCGCCATGATCATCGTGGACCCGAGTACCAACCGCACCAGCGGCGCGCTGCTGGTGCGCGAAGCGGCTTGAGACTGAGATGCTAGGTCAGGTGATCTTCATCGGCGCGGGCCCGGGCGCTGCCGATCTCATCACCCTGCGCGGCGCCCGCTTGCTGGCGCAGGCCGAGGTGGTGCTGTTCGACGCGCTCACCGACCCCGCGCTGCGCGAGCATGCCCCGCAGGCCCAATGGATTGACGTGGGCAAGCGCGGCTTCCACCATGCCACGGGGCAGATGAAGATCAATGGCCTGCTGGTCAAGTTCGCCACCGAGGGCAAGGTGGTGGTGCGCCTGAAGGGCGGCGACCCCAGCGTGCTGGGCCGGCTCGAAGAAGAGCTGGACGCCGTGGCCCAAGCCGGCATCCCCTGCGAGGTGGTGCCCGGCGTCACCGCCGCCATTGCCGCCGCGGCGGCCACCCAGCGCCCGCTCACGCGCCGCGGCAGCGGCCGCAACGTGAGCTTCAGCACCGCCATGACCCGCGAAGGCGAGTTGCACGCCAGCCGCACCGCCGACACCGAGGTGTTCTACATGGCGGGCAGGCAGCTGGCAGCCCTGGCCAAGCGCCTGCTGCACGCCACCTGGAGCCCGGAAACCCCCGTGCTGGTGATCTCGCGCGTGGGCTGGCCTGACCAACTGCAAAGCGACCACACGGTGGCCACCTTGTCGGAGGCCGCCGCCCTGCACAGCGGCCGGCCCACCGTGGTGACCGTGGGCGCCGGTGCCCGGCCGCTGCGCCCGGCCCCACCCGATGCCCGACACGCCAGCCTTGACACGCCTCAGGCCGCACACACCACGCTCACCTAAAATGCGCGATTACCCTTGCTGCCCGATGTGTCGCCTTTGATGGCCTCCCAAGCCAGCCCGGCACCTTGGTTGCCCCGCGTTCATCCACCTTCCACCACCCACTCTGCCTGCCGTCATGACCCACGTCGTCACTGAATCGTGCATCCGCTGCAAATACACCGACTGCGTGGATGTCTGCCCCGTTGATTGTTTTCGCGAGGGGCCCAACATGTTGGTGATCGACCCCGACGAATGCATCGACTGCGCGGTGTGCATCCCGGAGTGCCCGGTGAACGCCATCCTGCCCGAGGAAGACGTGTCGTCCGAGCAGCAGAAGTTCATCGCCATCAACGTGGAGCTGGCCAAGAATTGGCCCAGCATCACCAAGCGCAAGCCCGCGCTGCCCGATGCCGATGAATGGAAGGACAAGCCGGACAAGCTGTCCGAATTGATCCGCTGAAGCCAGCCCGTCCTCCGTCCGTACCGAGAAGCTCGCCCCTGCCATGGACATGAACCCCGCCGCCGCGATCAGCCAGACTGCACATCACCACGATGGCCCGATCGAGACCGACGCCGTGATCATCGGGGCCGGCCCGGTGGGCTTGTTCCAGGTGTTCGAGCTGGGGCTGCTGGAGATCAAGGCCCACATCATCGATTCGCTCGCCTACCCCGGCGGGCAATGCGTGGAGCTGTACCCGGACAAGCCCATCTACGACATCCCTGCCGTGCCCATGTGCACCGGCCAGGGCCTCACGGATGCCTTGCTCAAGCAGATCGAGCCCTTTGGCGCCACCTTCCACCTGGGCCAGGAAGTGACACTGGTGCACAAGCGCGAGGACGGCCGCTTCGACGTGGCCACCAGCAAGGGCACCTGCTTCATCACCAAGACCCTCTTCGTGGCCGGCGGCGTGGGCTCGTTCCAGCCGCGCCTGCTCAAGGTGGAAGGCCTGGACAAGCACCACGACTCGCAGGTGTTCTACCGCGTCAAGAATCCCGCGCAGTTTGCGGGCAAGAACCTGGTGGTGGTGGGCGGCGGCGACTCTGCGCTCGACTGGGCGCTGAACTTTGCGCAAGAAGGCCCGCACAAGGCCGAGAGCGTGATCATGATCCACCGCCGCGACGGCTTCCGCGCCGCGCCGGCCAGCGTGGCCAAGATGCACCAGATGTGCGAAGCGCTGGAGATGCAGTTCATCGTCGGGCAGATCACCGGCATCGAAGAATCCGACGGCCGGCTCACGAATATCAAGGTCACCGGCGGCGACGGCGTCACGCGCCTGGTGCCGCTGGACATGCTGCTGGTGTTCTTCGGCCTGAGCCCCAAGCTGGGCCCCATCGCCGAATGGGGGCTGGGCCTGGAGCGCAAGCAGATCGTGGTAGACACCGAGAAGTTCGAGAGCACCGTGCCCGGCATCTTTGCCGTGGGCGACATCAACATCTATCCGGGCAAGAAGAAGCTCATTCTCTCGGGCTTCCATGAGGCCGCACTGGCTGCCTTCGGCGCCGCGCCCTACGTGTTCCCGGACAAGCGCATCCACCTGCAGTACACCACCACCAGCCCGAAGCTGCACAAGGTGCTGGGGGTGGAGACTCCCGTGTTCGACTGAACACGGGGCCATAATCCGCCCGCCGCAGCGACATGCGGCACTCGCTGGGGGTGTTGAGTTGTCTGACAAGGCAGCCCGACTGAGACAGTCCCTTCGAACCTGAATGAGGTAATCCTCGCGCAGGGAAGCACTCTGATGGATGTGGCAGCACGCGCTGCCCCGCCTGGACCGCGACCCTGTTTTCCACGCAGGGAGTTGTGCGGTGCCATCCAGATCCAGATTCATTCCCATGTGGCGGCGGGCCGTTCCTGCCGCCTGCGCCTGCTTCGCCACCGTGGCGGTACCCGCGCAGGAGCCTCCTCCGGAGAAGGAAGCCGCCACGCTGCCGCCCGTGGTGGTGACTGGCCGCAGCGCCGAGAGCCGGGCCAGCGTGGCCGGCTTCGGTGACGTGCCGTTGTCCAGCCTGCCGCTGCAAGCCAGCGTCTTCAGCGCCGCCACCTTGCGCGACCGCGGCACGCAGCGCCTGGCCGACTTGGTGGCCGATGACGCCAGCCTGGGCGACTCCTACAACACGGCAGGCTACTGGGACTTCCTCAGCATCCGCGGCTTCGTGCTCGACAACCGCAGCAACTTCCGCCGCGACGGCCTGCCCATCAATGCCGAAACCTCCATCCCGCTGGACAACAAGGCGCGCGTCGAGATCCTCAAGGGCTTGAGCGGCCAGCAGGCCGGCATCAGCGCGCCGGGGGGGCTGGTCAACTTCGTGGTCAAGCGGCCGGAGGCCAACCTGCGCAGCGCGAGCCTCTCGTGGCGGCAAGGGGGTAGCCTGGGGGCGGGCGTGGACATCAGCCAGCGCTTCGGCGAGGCAGATGCCTACGGCGTGCGCATCAACGCCGCCTACGAAGACCTGGAGCCGCGCATGCGCAACGCCCAGGGCCACCGCCACGTGCTGGCCGTCGCCGGCGACTGGCGCGTCACACCCGACGCCACGCTGGAAGCCGAACTGGAAACCAGCCGCCGCGTGCAGCCCAGCGCACCGGGCTTCAGCCTGCTGGGCAATGTGGTGCCGGCGCCCGGCGACCCCAACCTCAACCTGAACAACCAGACCTGGTCGCTGCCGGTGGCGTTTGACGCCGACACCGCGTCGCTGCGCTGGAAGCAGCGCCTGGGTGCCAGTTGGTGGGGCAGCGTGCACGCGGCCACGCAGCGCCTGCGCACCGACGACCGGGTGGCGTTTCCGTTCGGCTGCGGTGCCGAAGGCAACTTCGACCGCTATTGCAGCGACGGCAGCTTCGATCTCTATGATTTCCGCAGCGAAGGCGAGCGCCGCCGCACCGACGCACTGGAACTGGCGCTGGAGGGCGAGGTGACGCAGGCCGCGTTCAAGCACACGCTGCGCGGCGGCGTGTTGCTCAGCCGCGCCAGCAGCTTTGCGCCGCCGCAGGCGTTCAACCCGGTGGGCGATGGACACGTGGACGGCACGGCGGTCACTGCGCCCTCCCCCGACACGTTCGGCGAAGGCAGCACGCGCCGCGAGCGCAGCACCGAGGCCTACCTGCGCGGGCAGACCCGCTGGGACGACCACTCGCAACTGTGGTGGGGCCTGCGCCACACGCGGCTGGCGCGCAGCGGGGGCGAGGCCAACTACAGCCAAGGCTTCACCACCCCGTGGCTGGCCTACGGCCACGACCTGCAGCCGCTGCTGGGTGCGGGCTGGCTGGGCTACGTCTCCTGGGGTCAGGGCGTGGAGACTGCCGTCACGCCCACCCTGCCGCAGTACACCCAGCCGGGCGCGCCCTTGCCGGCGCTGCGCAGCCGGCAAGTGGAGGCCGGGCTCAAGATCGAGCGCGATCGCTGGAACGGCTCGCTGGCTGCCTTTGAGATTCAGCGCCCGCAAACGTCAGATGTGGGCCTCTGCGACCCCGATGTCAGCACACCCAACTGCTCTCGCGTGCAGGACGGCACCCAGCGCCACCGCAGCATCGATGCGGCATGGGAAGCCCGCGTCGACGCGGCCACCCGCTACGGCGCCAGCGCCACGCTGCTGGCCGCGACACGTGCCGGCAGCGCGGACCCCACGCTGAACGGCAAGCGCCCGGTGAACGTGCCCCGGCAGTCCCTGCGGGCCCACGTGAGCCACGCGCCCACGGCCCTGCCCGGGCTGCAGCTGAGCCTGCGGGCCAGCCACGAGAGCGACCGCACGGTACTGCCCGGCAACGAGGACCTGCGCATCCCCGGCTGGACGCGTGTCGATGCCGGGTTCAACTACGAGCAGGCCACCAGCGCCCGGACCACGTGGGTGTGGCGCGGCGGCATCGACAACCTGGCGAACCGCCGCGCCTGGCGCGAATCGCCCTACCAGTTCGGGCACGTGTACCTGTTCCCCATGGCCCCGCGCACGGCCTGGCTCACGCTCGAAGTAAGGCTGTGACGGAAGCCGGAATGTCGTGGCTATAATGCGCGGCTCTGTTCCCCGATAGCTCAGTTGGTAGAGCGCCGGACTGTTAATCCGTAGGTCCCTGGTTCGAGCCCAGGTCGGGGAGCCAAAGAAATCAAGGCCTTAGCGAGTTGTGCGCTAAGGCCTTTTGGCTTTCTGGGGCCGGATATCAGGTAGCCGAGGTCCAGCACCTCCGTTTGCAGTCCTGCAAACACCGCGCGCCCACTTGCCTTACGAAGTAGCAGACCCGACTCTCGCCAGCGGTTCGAACGCGGGGTAAGTCACGTCGCTCTTCGCACCGAGCGATACCACGCCCGCGGCGATCAGGTTACCGATTGCCACCTCGATCGACCGATCCCCGGTCTTCGCGCCAAGGAATGACTTCAGCGCCCGCCGCAACGAGGCGGGCTTCACCGGCCGCTTGGCACCCATCTTTCGAAGGTTGTCAGTGATCTTCTTGATCGAGTCTGCAGACACCTTCAACGAAGTGGCCGGCGTCACCTTCTTCGCCGGCACCTTCTTGGCCACAGGCGCGGCGGATGTCTTCTTGGTCGCAGACTGTTTGGCGCCCGCCTTCTTCGCCGTAGCCTTCTTCGCTGCGGCTTTCTTGGCCGCAGGTTTCGGCGCTGCTCCGGTCTTCGCAGCTGAGGGGACCCTCACCGATGCAGCGGGCTTGGCCTGCCCCTGCTGACGCACCGCGAACCCCATTGCCCTGGCGTGCTCCAGCATCGGCTCGTAGCCCTTGTCGTTCGACACCACGACCATTGCCGAGGCCGAATTCCGCGCCGCGATGTAGCCCATGTAGAACGACAGATGGAAGTCCAGCGCGTTCTTCCCGGTCTTGCTGATCGGCACCGCCGTCGCATTGGCACCGTACGATGCAAACCGCTGCTCCACCTGCCGCTGGTGCGGGCCATGAAACACCCACACCTGGCCTGCGTCCGGCACCATGGCCCGCAATTCCTCCTCGGTTGGCTGGACGTTCTCATAGTCGAGCAGCACATGCGTGCCGGGCACAGACGCCCGAGCCGGCGAGACGCGGGCAATGGCCTGCTTCGCCGGGTACTTCAAGGCATTGCGCGCCAACTTGGACTTGACCGCCTGCACGAGGTCGATCTCGCTGCGGTCCGCCACCTGCAGCAGGTAGAGCAACACGTCGGCGACCTCTTCGCCGATGCGCTTCTTCGCGCCGGCATCCCGGTGCGCCAGCCGGGACTCGTCCGGCGTCATCCACTGGAAGATCTCTGCCAGTTCAGCCGCCTCGACCATCAAGGCCGTGGACAGATTCTTCGGTGTGTGGAACGGCTGCCAGTCGCGCTCGGCAGCGAAGTGGCGCAGCTCGGCCTGCAACTCGGAGAGGTTCATCCCGGCATCTCCTTGGTTCTTGGTTGCGGATCTTGCCAGCCCCCTCGCGTCACCGCCCGCCCGATCGGCTCATTTACGGGCCCAGGCGTGGCTGGCCCTTCTTGCGGGCAGGTTCGGCCGCCTTGGACAGATTGGCCCGCAACCGCGCCTTCACGACCTCCGCGAGCAGGTCGTAGGGAATGGGGCTTGAGTAGGGGAACTGCAGGTTGCCCTTTGGGCCTGCGTATGGGGCCACCTTGGCCTTGACGTCGGCGTCTTCAACGGGCGGAAAGACGCCCAGATGGTCCTTGAAGGCGGCGTAGTACACGACCACGCCGCTCAGGAAGACGGCGGGCATGCGGTAGCTGATGCACTCCGTGGCCTCCGGGGCTGCCCGCAGCACCGTGGCCCTTACCGCCTGCAGGATGGCTTGGGTCGCCAGCGGAAACCCGCCAATATAGTCGTCCACGGTCTGCGGGACAGGGTTCATGAAGATCTTCGGATGTGAGGGTGGCACTGACTCAAGCGCCAGCCTGCCCACCGGCCAGCAAGGACTTCAGCGCCGCCCGCAACACGCCGGTGGCCTCGTCGGCGCCGAGCAGGCCCGAGCTGACAAAAGCACCATTCACCAACACGGCAAGCTGCGCAGCAAGCAGCTTGGGCCGGGGTACGCTCAGCCGCTTGGCAATGTCCAGCAGGCGGCCTCGCAGCGCCTGCATGTGCCGCAGCGAGACTTGGCGAGCCGGGTGGTCCTGCTCGGCAAACTCGGCGGCCACGTTGATCTGGGGGCAGCCGCGGTAGTTCGAGCGGGCCAGGCGTTCGCCGATCCAGCGCATGTGTGCGTCCAGTTCACCGGCGGGGTCGTCAGGGAACTGCAGGGCCACGCCGTCCCATTGCGCCCAGAACTCAAGATCCTCTCGCTCCAGGAAGGCGACGATGAGGTCATCCTTGGTGGGGAAGTAGCGGTACAGGCTCGTCTTTGCCACCGCCGCCTCCAGCACGACCAGATCGACACCGACTGCGCGCACGCCGCGCTCATAGAACAGCCTGGAAGCGGTGTCGAGGATCCGGCCCCGGACCTCGGGCGCCGGTTCGACTGCCGCAGCATCCGCCATGCGGGCCACTGCCGTCGCTGCGCGTTTCGCCGCCGGGCCGGAGCGGCCTATGGGTGAAGGGCTTCGCGGTGAGCGGGGGGGAGTTGGGGTGCGCATGCTTGACATGATACAGACCTGTCTGTAATCTTTGAGAACAGACAGGTCTGTATCCTCTCAAAGGACTCCCATGAATTCCACCAGCAAGTGCATCGCCGTGTATGGCGCCGCGGGTCATACCGGTCAATTTGTCGTCCATGAGGTGCAACGCCGCGGGCTGCCGGTGGTGGCAGTGGGGCGCAGCGCCGCCCGGCTCGACGAGACGGTTCATCCAGCAGTTCCCCGGCGCATTGCCGAACTCGACGATCCGGCCAGCCTGGCACAGGCCTTCGCCGGCTGCGCGGTGGTCATCAACTGCGCAGGGCCGTTTCTCGACACCGCGGCACCCGTGGCGGGAGAGGCGCTGCGTGCCGGCTGCCACTACATCGACGTGACGGCAGAACAGGCCAGCGCGCAAGCCAGCTTCGCCGAGCTCGATGCGCCGGCGCGTGCAGCCGATCGGGTGGTGATCCCGGCGGCCGCCTTTTATGGTGGCCTTGCGGACCTTCTTGCCAGCGCCCTGGCATCCGAAGGCGACATTGACGAGATCACGGTGGCCATCGCGCTCGACCGCTGGTGGCCCACTGCCGGTACGCGCAAGACCGGCGAGCGCAACACTGTGCCGCGGGTGGTCGTGACGGACGGGCGCCTTGCGCCGCTGGTGCCGTCGGCTGAGGTGCCGGACTGGGCCTTCTCTGCACCGCTGGGCCATCAAACCATGATCGAACTTCCGTTCAGCGAAATCATCACCCTGGCCCATCACCTGAAGGTCGGCAAGATCCGCTCGCTGCTCAACCGCTCGGCGCTTGCCGACATCCGCGATGGGTCGACATCGCCGCCCACTGCGGCAGACGACAGCGGGCGCTCGGCGCAGCGTTTCGAGCTGGTGGTGCGCCTCGTGCAGGACGGCATCACCAAGACGGCTGGTGTGCGCGGGCAGGACATCTATGCAGTGACGGCGCCCATCGTGATCGAAGCCGCCCTGCGTTTGCTGGCGCCCTCGTACCGGCGCAGCGGCGCGCTTGCACTGGCGGAGGCGGTCGATCCGACTGAGCTGATACGCTCACTGCACGGCTCCGCGCTGGACGTCTTCGGAGACGTCTTGCGTCCAAGCATTCCGCGATAGCCCCTGGGCGCCCAGCCCCCCTTGCCATGCGCACCCTGGCCGACCTGACCCACACCGACGACCCCGCATGGCCGCTGGTCCAGCAATGGGTGGCCGACGCACCCTCCGTGCAAGTGCTCCCGGCCGAGCGTTCAAGGGCGGACGCGGCACTCCTGCAACTGCAGGTGACGCTGCGCTCGCCCATGGGCGCAATCGTGCATCACACGGGTGGGCTGCTCATCGACCATGGCTGGCTGCGCGTGCTGGGCTCCGGCAGCGCGCAGATGACTCGCTCGCTGCCCGGCTGGAACAGCGGCAAGGCACCCGTTGACGCCAATGGGCGGCCCACGTTCCTGCTGGTGGCCGACGATGTGCTGGGCGGCTTGTTCGCGGTGAACGGCGGCGCCTTCGGAGAAAAGCTGGGAGAGGTGTCCTACCTCGCACCCGACACGCTGCAGTGGGAGAGCCTGTCGATGGGCTACACCGGCTTCCTGGCATGGGCCTTGTCACTGCGCCTCGGCGAGTTCTACAGCGACCTTCGCTGGCCGCACTGGCAGGACGAGGTGAGCACCTTGTCCAGCGATCAAGCCATCTCCGTGTACCCCTTCCTCTGGGCAAAGGGCCCGCCTCTTGACCAGCGGTCTCGAAAGAACGTTCCAATGGATGAACTGTTCCGGCTGACCATGGACACTCAACAGCAGTTATTTCCCTAGCGGCGAACCAGCCGAACCGCCAGTTCATGTGCCAGGTTCGGATGCGGCACCTTCAGGTACGGCGGCTTGGGCCAGTCCCAGGCCGCTTCCGGCAGCAGGGCCCGCATCCCATTGATGTCGCAGTGGTACGGCGGCCCCTGGATCAGGCCCTCCTCGGTGGCGCCGGGTCGAACCACCTGCATGAACATCGCCCACAGCACGCCGCCGGGACGCAGCCACGCCCGAAGCTGGCCAGCGTAGGCCACCCAGTGCTCCGGGTGCAGGGCGCACAGGCAGGTCTGCTCGTAGATGGCGTCGAAGGGCGTGGGCGGCCGGTAGGCCAGCACATCGGCCTGGACGATCTGCGCCTGCACGCCCAGCGTCTGGCAGTGTGCGCGGGCCTGCGCCACCGCGGCGGCGGTGTAGTCGATGCCCACCACCTCAAAACCACGCCCAGCCAACTCTGCGACTTCCCAGCCGTTGCCGCAGCCGGGCACGGCAATGCGGCACGGCTGCAAGGCACCGCTGTCCAACCAGGCCAGCAGTTGCGGACTCGGGCCGCCGCGGTCCCAGCCGGTCTGCCGGGTCTCGAAGCGTGCTTGCCAGAAGTCAGCGGTGGGGCCGGTCATGGGGGGGGTTGCTGTGCGGAACTGTAGCGGGACGCAGGCGCATCGGATCGCACGGCCACCCGTCAACCGGGCGCCGCCCAGGGCGTCTTCCGGCATGCCACACGCCGCTCCGCGGCGACCGGTTTCACCAAGCTCAGGAAGTACGACGCCGCATCCAGGTACTTCGCCCGGCAAATGGCCTCGGCGCGATTCTTGTCGTTGCGCTCAAGCAGCGCTTCGAGCGCGTAGGACCAACCCCAGAATGGGAAGATCTTCTGATGGGCCTGCGCAAAACGCAAGGTCTCGGTGCGGTAGGCCTCCTTGCCCGTCTTTCCGAACATCAAGTAGCCGGCCAGCGCGTACTCGTAAGGTGAAGGAATCGGGCGGTCGACATTCGGACTCGCCAGGCCCAACTCGGACATCTGGTAGCGGGCCGCGCGCAGAAACTCCAGAGACGCATCGGTCTGCCCTTCCAGCGCAAGCAGCATGGACTTCGCCAGCAGCGAATCGAAGTCGCCGGTTGCCAGGTCCGTCTGGCGAATAGCCTCCAGTTCAGGGTCCTTGCCCGCGGTCGCGTGCCATGCGACCCAGGTGAACAGCGGCCGCATGAAGTGGTTGCCTCGGGGGTCCCAGCGAGCCGCCAACAGGTTGCGCACGGACTCGAAGTTCGTCGTCGTGCCCTGCAGCGCCATCTGCACCAGTTGGGCCGACGCGACCCAGCGCCCGTTGCGATCGGTGGACGGCCCCGTGCCTCGGAGCAGCGCCACGTCGCCGTCGGTGGGTGCCCTGTCGACCACGCCATACAAATGCAGGTACATCGGCGCCGTGTCCTGGTAGCGGATCTGCGCACTGTCCAGCCCTTGCCGACCCACCCATTCCTTGACGCTCTTCAGGTTCCGGTGTTCGACACGTTGACCCACCAGCGCGCCGACCCAGAGCTGGAACGTGCTGGCAGCGGCCAGGCGGGGCGTCACCACCTGCCAGGCAGGTTCGTTCTGGCCGGTCATGAACAGCAAGCCGGCAAGGTCGCGCCGCGTGAAGTCGTTTTCGTAGCGGCGCAACCGGTCTGCGGTGGTGGCCAGCACGCCCTGAAAGTCGCCGTCGATCTGGCGCATCCGTGCCCGGGCATGCAGGTCGGAGCCGCTGCCCGTGCCGATGTCCAGCACGCGCTGGTAATACGGCTTCGCATTGTCCAGATCACTGGCAAAGAAGAATGCATGCGCCGGGAGGGCCCACACATGTGATTGACCCACCTGCTGGTCAACGCGCATGTTGGGCGGATAGTCGTCGATCACGCGGCGTGCCTCGGAGGCGGGCTTGCCTTGTTTGAGCATCTGCATCGCCAGTGCCACGCGGCTTTCCATGTCGTTGGGGCGCTGCGCGATCTGCGCCTGCCACTGCGCCTCGGACTTGGGCGGCTCTTCCCCCAGGCCGGGGCCGGCAAACAACCGCCGCGGCGGCGCGGACGCCGGGGACATCGGCGGGAGTGCCGGCAGCTGACCGGCAGGCCCACGTCCCGGCGATGCCGATGCCGATGCCGCTTGCATCATGGCTTGCATGCCTGCCATGCGCATCGACCCGTTGGCCAGAAAAGCGGCGGGCGTGCCGGCCGCACGTCGCGTGGCGGGAAACTGTGTCGACACAAAGCGGTCGAACCTCAGCACCGTGACGAGCCGCAATTCGTCATCGGAGAGCTGGGAAATGGTCTTGTCGTTCAGAACGTTCGTGTTCTGGATCCAGGCATGCTCAGAGAGGGAATGACCGGCCAAGGCGAGGTCGTAGCGCTGCAAGTCTGCCGTGGCCTGCACAAAGGAACTCGCTGCGTCCCGGACGCGTGCGAGGTGGGCATCGAAACCGCCCTCCAGTGGCGAATCGAAGGTTTCGAGCAGGAAGCGCTGCTGCCGGATGAATGGATGCCGGGCGACGTCCCCCGGCAGCGATGCCAGCAATTGGGCCAGCCGTTCGCGCTGTCCGAGCGTGTGGCCGAAATAACGCAAGTCCTTCTGAAAGGCGGCCAGCCGCCATTCCTGGTACAGCGCCACCTGGCCCGGACCAGCGGGGCCGGCCGGCGCTGCCTGGGCCGATGGGTCCCAGCTGTCGCGGCATTTGGCGCTGGGCATCATGCCCGGCAGTTGCAGCTCAATGGCACACACGTCGACCTGGCGAAAAGCCTGGCCGTAGTTGCCCCGTTCGATGAACACCGCCTGCACAAAAGCGGGCAGATCGCGTGCCGCCTCTTCGACATGGCGCTCGGTGGCCTCACGTACCGAGCGCGCCGGGGACGTCGAGCTCCGGTCCTGGGCCGACAGCAATCTGGCCAGGCGCCCCACGACCGGGTCGGCCGACTGCGCCGCCTCAAGCGCATTGAACCGGGTCTCGTCGAGCTGAAGCTGTGACCAGGCCATCTCCTGGACCGCCATGGCTGCGGGAGCGGCGGCGGCCGGATGCGCTGAGGCTTCCACGAAAGCGGTGGCCAGCCAGGCCAGCTTGGCCGGCGTGTTGGTGTTCGGGAAGTGCGAGCGCCTCTCGTCAAACTCAGGCATCAGTGTGCCCAGGATGACGGCATGGCAAGCCCGCGCGGCAGCATCGCCGGCATCGGGCGGGTTCAGTTGCCAGGCCTCATTTCGGCACCCGAATTCCCCGGCTCCGGCCTTGGCAGGCGCAGGGGCCAAGCCCACGCGAAGTTCACCCAGCAAGGCCGGCAGCAATGCGGCCATTGCGGCGGCTGCCTCGCGCGAGCCGGCCGGCAGCGCCAGATCCCGCCGTGCGATGCGCGTCTGGTTCCCCTCCTTCAATACCAGGGTCATGAACGCCTTGTCGGCGCCGTCATGCCCCACGTAGGGCGCGAGCAGGGCCGATGAAGGATGCTGCTTTGCCAGGTCAGCCACGGTTGCCTCGTCGAAGCGACGAACGAATGGGCCATAGGCATCCACCACGTCGGCCTGGCGATTGGCATCGATGCCGCGTGCGTCCAGTTCATGGTCCAGGTGCGCGGCCAGCAGCGCGCGAAATGCGGCGGTGAAGCCGAAGGCCTCCGTCTGAACCGGCAGCACCAGGTAGCGACTCTCCGTGCCTTGCCGTGTGCGCAGACGGACCGTCTTGAACCGGTCATCGCTGACGAGGCGGGTCAGCTTCAGCGCTTCGGTGAAGTAGTCCGGATAGGGCCGCCCATCGGGCTGCTTTTCGTGCGGGAGGACCGGAAACTCGATCGTCGCTTGCCAAGGCATGACACCCGGAGCGGGTGCCGATGCCCCGGCAGGAGCCGGCGGCGCACCTGCCTGCGCGTGCGCTTGTCGTGTGGCACCGCCCGCACCGAGCAAGGCGAGGACCACGACCAGGGCGTGGGTAGGAATGCATCTCATAGGTCCATCAGCCCGCTCGACACTCGTATCCGTTTCATTTGCTCGATCGCTCTTGGTTGGGTTCTTTTCAGTCTACGGCAGGCGCGGACCTCACAGGGTCCCCCGCCGGCATGACGCCCCGAGGCGCACAGCACCACCCCCATATGTGACACACCGCACCGTCAAGTGGCCGCGAAGCGCATAGGCTCGCGGGACGAGGCGACGCACGCAAGCGCGCCACCTGATTGGCCACAGAAGGAGCATCCGATGACTCTGCTGAAATCCGCCACAGAACTCGCCGCCGCCAGCAAACCCTACCCGAACGACAGCGCCGAATACCGCGCGGCGCGCACGGCGCTGTTGGCCGAGGAAATCGAACTCCGGCGCCACATCGAGCGCGTGGCCGCGCTGCGGCGGGCATTGCCGCCAGGGGGCTTGGCGGGCCACTACGAATTCGGCGACGAGTCCGGCAAGACGGTGGGAATGGAAAGCCTGTTCGGTGCCCACGACACGCTGGTCACCTACTTCTGGATGTATGGCCCGGACCGCGCGCGCCCTTGCCCCATGTGCACGGCGTTCATCGGTGCATTGGATGTGCCCGCTCGGGATCTTTCGCAGCGAGTCGCCCTTGCGGTGATCGGCCGGTCGCCCGTCGAGCGACAACTGGCCTTTGCACGCGAACGCGGCTGGAGGAACCTGAAGTTCTATGCCACGGTGGGCGACGACTTCGCTCGGGACTATCGAGGCCTTGCCCCTGATGGCAACGAATGGCCCGCGCTCGACGTCTGGGTCAGGCACGGCAGCCAGGTGCGGCACTTCTGGGGATCCGAGCTGGGCGGCACCGCCGATCCAGGCCAGGACGCGCGCGGGGCGCCTGATCCCACACCCCTGTGGAACATCCTCGACCTGACCCCCGCAGGGCGCGGGTCCGACTGGTATCCGAAGCTGGAGTACCCGAACGCCGTCTGAGCAAGAAGCGCCGCCAGCCGCAGGCGAACGCTAGTGCAGTGTTCGACGCTATGCGGCACTTAAGAAAGCCGATGGATTTGTCGTCTTGGCTAGGCGCAAACCGCAGCGATGCCCGGAGGCATCGCGAGGATTTGCAACGACGCCAGGGCGGCAAAGGCGCGGCTTTATGTGCCGCATAGCGTCGAACACTGCACTAGGCCTGCCAGACGCCATAACCGGCCTCCCGCAGGCCGATGGCCAGTTCGACCTCCATCTCCCGCGCGGCCTCGTAAGGCATCGGGTTGTAGACCTCATATAGCTCCGGCATGAGTCGCAGCCCGTACTGCCGCACGAACCGATTGGCCTGCACGCCCGCCTTGTGCCGGTCGAAGCGGAGATCGGGGTCGAGCCCGGTCATGCCGACATAGACGCAGGGCTTGCCGAGCATGTGATCGGGGTTTGCCTTGCGGAACATCGGCACGTTCCACACACGGTCCGACAACTCCACGACATAGACGTGGTGATGGTGGCGGGCAGGCCGGCGGCTTGGCATGGCGACCGGGATTTTCCGTCGGGTCCGGGCTGGCCGGCAGCGCGGGCTTCAGCGGCCGCCACGGGCTCTCAGTGCCCGCGGCGCCGGGCACGGGCGCACTCATCGCGTCAAGGCCCGTTCAAGCTGCGCCTTGTTCATCGTCGACCGCCCCTTCAAGCCACGCTGGCGGGCCTCGTTGCGGAGCTGCTGCAAGGTTCGGCCGCCTGCGCCTTGATGCGAGCGCAGGCCGCCGCGCCGGCTGGCGGGCATATCGTTGACCGAGGAGGCGCTCGCAGTTGCGGACTCACCGTGCTGCGCACGTTCCTTGTTCACCACCCGTGCCGCGATCTCCTCGGCCAGGGGTTTGGGCTTGCCCTGTTCGAGCAGGCTCTCCTTGACGTGCGCGTACTGGCGTTCACGCTTGGCGCTCCAGGCTTTTTGAGGCATGGTGGTTCCTTGGCTGTGGCAGCATTGAAGAAGAAGGCAGGGGTCCACGCGAAGCTGTGACGACTATGGCCGTTCCACAAGGCCGCATCCGTAGGACGACGGCTCGACCTGCGTGTCGTGAGGTCCTACGGCCGGCCCGCGGTCGTGGGCGGTTCGCAACCACCGCGCGCGCTTGCCGTCAATGGGCCGGGCTGCCATGTTCAATGCGATAGCACCCGCCACCATGCTCGAAGTCCACCTCCTCAGAGAACTGTTCACCGCCACCCCCTCCAACGCAGACGCGCTTCACCTGAGCGCCGCAAGCGGCCTGGTGAAAATGGGCAGCCGCGTGTTCGTGGTGGCCGACGACGAGCACCACCTGGGCATGTTCGATCTGTCAGACCCTCACCCAGGCCGGCTCCTGCCCCTGTTCGAAGGGGACCTGCCGCCCGACCCCGCGGCCCGCAAGGCGGCCAAGCCGGACTGCGAGGCGTTGCTGCACCTGCCGGCATTCGGCGGCTACCCGTACGGCGCCTTGATGGCCCTCGGCTCGGGATCGCGGCCCTCCCGACAGCGGGCCGCCCTGGTGGCATTCAATGCGGCGGGCCAGCTTCAGGGCCCGACCCGGGTCATCGACCTGGGTCCCTTGCTGGCACCGCTGCACCACACGTTCCCCGATCTCAACATCGAGGGCGCGTTCATCCGTGGCGACACGCTGTGCCTGCTCCAGCGCGGCAACGGCCGCTCTGGGATGAACGCGTGCATCGAGCTGCCCTGGGCTGACCTGCAAGCCTGGCTGGTGTCCGCCGGCCCGGCACCGCGCCCGGCGTTGATCAGGCGGTTCGATCTCGGGACCCTGGGCGGCGTGCCCCTGTCCTTTACCGATGGGGCGGCCTTGCCGGACGGCGGCTGGTTGTTCAGCGCCGCCGCCGAGGACAGCCCGGACACCTACAACGACGGGGCCTGTGCCGGGTCGGCACTCGGCATCGTCAACCCCGATGGCACCGTCAGGATGCTGGAGCCGCTGTCATTGGCCTGCAAGGTCGAAGGCGTTGCCGCAGCGCCCTCGGGTGATGGGCTCGATGTATGGATGGTGACGGACGCCGACGACCGCCACCGGCCCGCGCTGCTGCTGGCAGCGTCGCTGCGCCTGTAACGGCCCGGCAACGCGCAAGCCGGAACTGCCGACACTGCACGATCTGCAGCCCACTCACCACTGAGGCAGGTCCCGTACAAAGCTCCGCTTGGCCTTGTACTGCGTGCGCAATTGCTCCAGCCACCGGGTGCGCCGGGCGGGGTCCATGCGCTGGCCGATTTCCTTGACCAGCGCCAGTGCTTCCCGATAAGGGCTGCTGGCGCCTTGCATGGCACAGCCCAACACGCGCTGCAACAGCGCCAGTGCCTCATCACCCTGCCCGGCCGGCAGGTGGCGGGCGATCTCGTGCAACACCCCGGCGCGACACTGCACCGGGAACTGGACCAGTGTGCAGGCTTCCACCCACCGGCCTTCGGACCCCAGCACCTCGGCACGCAGTGACACGTCGCGCCCGCCGGGCGGCGTCGCATGCAGGGCCAATTCTTCCCGCGCGGCCAGGAAGTCGAGCAGCGACTGCCTCAGGGCCGCCACGTCCTCGCCTGCCGCCTGGCCGGCCTTCAAGACGAGCTGAAAGCACTGCACGCTGGGGCCACGCTCGAACTGCCGGCGCCTCAACATGAGGGCCTGTTCAGTGCAACCGTCACGCTCCAGGCATCGCAAGAGATCGTCCTGCAGCCGCCGATCGTCCGGGAACACCTGGTTGCCCTGCCATGCCTGCGCAGTGGCCTCGCCGAACCGGCCCAGCCTCTCCAGGAAGCGGATCACCTGGCTGTGCGCCGGCGCCTCGTACAAGTCTTCGCGCAGCACCGCCAGGGCATCGTCCATCCGGCCGGTACGCTCCAACTGCGCCAGATGCAGGCGCTCCAGGGCCCACAAGCTCGGCCCGCGCTCCGGGTTCCGGTCGTGTACAAGCACGCGGCCCTTGCTGCCGGCCCCCTTGGCGGCATGCTCGGCCTTCAAGGCCAGGGTCGCATCCTTGGCCCTGCGCCAGCGTTCTTGGAGCGCGCACTGGTAGTGCACCAGCGCGGGCGCGCCGATGGCGGCCTCCGCGGCAGCGGCGTCGAAACAGCCGAACGGATCGTCAAGTTGAACCTGCAGGTACGTGTCGCCAAAGCTGGCCGGCTGCGGGCCCGCCGCCTGCAGCGCCAGCACCCACTCGGCGCCGATCGATTCGCACAGGCTACCGAAGTCGCCGCCGGAGTCGTCCGCCTGCTGCAACAGGTCCCAGGCGCGCTGCATCGCGTGCAGGCACAGCGCCACCGCCGCGCAGGCGTCGCGAGCCCGGGCTTGTTGCAGCAGCGGCAACACGGCCTCGGCACGCCGCACGTAGCTGGCCGCGTCGGCCAGTGCGATGAACCCGCGCCCGGGGGCCAGCATCTCGCTGATCAAGGGCATGAGATCCGCCGGATCGTCGCGGCCCTGGCTGCTTTTGCGCCATTGCTGCAACTCGCGTGCAATGTCGCGGTCATGGTCGGCGAACTCCAGCAGCTTGGCCGCCAGCGCAGAGGCGTCCAGGCCATGCAGGAAGTCGTACAAGGCCTTCCGTGGGTCCTTCACGGCAGGAGGCGCCGCGGCACGGCTTGCTGAAATCCGGTGGGTGAGAAATTCATCGGGGCAATTGTCGCCAACGCAGCCCGGCCGCCTGCGCAGCGGCCACCTTGCAGCATGTCGATGTACCGACAATGGCACCCATGCCCAGCGCCCCATTGACCCGCGAGCCCGAGCCGCCAGCCGACCCGGGCCGCGGGGAGCATCCCGCGTGCCCCTACACCGTCTCCGTGCGCAGCCTCTGCGAATTCACCGCCAAGCGCGGCGACCTGGACCGCCGCTTCACACCCTCCGCCACCGCGCTCGAAGGCCAGATGAGCCAGGCCGGCGTGGTGGCCCGGCGCGGCCCCGACTACGAGAGCGAGATCGCGCTCGAAGGGGAGTACCAGACGCTGCGCGTGCGCGGCCGCGCCGATGGGTACGACCCGCGGCGCAACAGCCTGGAGGAAATCAAGGCGATCCGCGGCCACCCGGACGATGTGCCCGGAAACCGCCAGCGCCTGCATTGGGCCCAGTTGGAGACTTACGGCGCGCTGCTGTGCCGGGCCCGCGGCTTGGCCGAGGTGCACCTGGCGCTCGTGTATGTCGACGTGGCCACGCAGTCGGAGACCGTGCTGCGGCAGCTCAGCGGGGCCGCCGAGCTGGATGCAGCCTTCCAGGCGCGCTGCCAGCAGTTCCTGGCCTGGTCGCAGCAGGAAACCGCGCATCGCACCGCCCGCGATGCCGGCCTGTCCGCGCTGCCCTTCCCGCCCGGCGAGTTCCGCCCCGGCCAGCGTGGCCTGGCGGCGGCCGTCTACCGCGCCGCGGTGCAGGGCCGCTGTCTGCTGGCCCAGGCACCCACCGGCATCGGCAAGACCGTCGGCACCTTGTACCCGCTGCTGCGCGCCATGCCGAGCACCCGGCTCGACAAGATCGGCTACCTCACCTGCAAGGGCACCGGCCGCCTCACGGCATTGGCCGCACTGGAGCAGTTGCGCGAGGCCACGCCCGGCCGCTCGCTGCGCGTGCTGACGCTGGTGGCCAAGGACCAGGCCTGCGAACACCCCGACAAGGCCTGTCATGGCGACTCTTGCCCGCTGGCCCAGGGCTTCTACGACCGCCTGCCGGCCGCGCGGGCCGAGGCCGTGGACGCAGGCTGGCTGGACCCGCCGGCACAGCGCGATATCGCGCTGCGCCACGGCATCTGCCCGTACTACCTGGGCCATGAGTTGCTGCGCTGGGTGGACGTGGTGGTGGGCGACGTGCACCACGCCTTCGACCCGCACGGCCAGTTGTTCGGCCTGGCGCAGGCGCTGGACTGGCGACTCGGCCTGCTGGTGGACGAGGCTCACAACCTGGTGGAGCGGGCCCGGCAGATGTACAGCGCGTCCATGAGCCTGGGGCAGATCCGCGCGGCCATGCAGGCGGCGCCGGCCGCACTGCGCGCGCCGTTCAAGCGCTTGTGGGCGGCGGTGCATGAGGCGGCGTCCAACCAGGAGGGCGACTACGCCGCCTACGAGACCGTGCCCGAGGCGCTGGACGACCCTTTGCGCAGCCTGAACGCCGCCGTGGGCGACCACCTGCAGGAGCACCCCACGGCCACCGGCGCGCTGCTGACCTTCTACTTCGAATCCTTGCGGCTGCAACGCGTGGTGGACCGGTTCGGGCCGCATTCCGTCTTTGACATCGAACGGGGCCGTGCGGCCACGGCGGCGCGGCCTGCCGATCAGGCGGGCTTGGCGCTGCTGGATGAACTCGATGCCATGGTCTCCATCCGCAATGTCGTGCCCGGCGCCTTTCTGAAGCCGCGCTTTGAGGCGCTGCAGACCGTCACCTTGTTCTCGGCCACGCTGGGGCCCGAGGCGTATCTGCGCGACCTGCTGGGCCTGCCTGACCCCAGCGCCTGGATCGACGTGCCGCCGGCCTTCCCGGCTGAGCACCTGAGCGTGCGCATTGCCGACGAGGTGTCGACCCGCTACCCGCACCGCCAGGCCTCGCTGGACGCCGTGGTCGACGTGGTGGCGCGGCAGTTTGCCGAGCATCCCGGCAACTACCTGGCCTTCTTCAGCAGCTTCGACTACCTGGACCAGGCCGCCACGCGACTGGCCCAGCGTGCGCCGGCGCTGCCGCAGTGGCGCCAGTCACGCGCCATGGACGAGGCCTCGCGCCGCGAGTTCCTGGCGCGCTTCGTGCCCCATGGCGCCGGCATCGGCTTTGCAGTGCTGGGGGGCGCGTTTGCCGAGGGGGTGGACCTGCCCGGCACGCGGCTCATCGGCGTCTTCATCGCCACGCTGGGGCTGCCGCCCGTCTCTGCGGTGCAAGACCAGTTCCGCCAACGCCTGGATGCCATGTTCGGCCCTGGCCACGGCTATGCAGACCGGGTGCCCGGCCTGCAGAAGGTGGTGCAGGCAGCCGGCCGCGTGCTGCGCTCGCCCGAGGACCGCGGCTGGCTCTGGCTGCTGGACGACCGCTACCGCCAGCCGGAGGTGATGCGCCTGCTGCCGGCCTGGTGGGGCATCGGCGGGAATCAGCCGCCGGCGGGGCCGGGGGCCGGGCCGGGGCCTTGACGCGCGGTCATCTCAGAGCCTGTGAAGATTTCCGGCGTGGCCGAGCAGACCGCGCCAAAGGTCCCAATCAAGGCGCAAAGCGCAGACGTAGCCCGGGCTACGGCGAGCATTTGCAACGCCGAGTGGGGCCTTTGGCGCGGGATGAGCGGCCTTGGCGGAATTCTTCACAGGCTCTCAGCCGGCGCCGGGCCGCCCCAAGGCGGCTGAGCGCCCCCTTGGGGGGCAGGAGCTGGCGACGTGGGGGCTGTCATTTCACGCTGGGCACGCTCACGCGCGTTCACATAGGCCCCCTGCGGCACGTGCAGCAGGTCGGCAATGCGCCACAGCACGTGGCGCTCGTGCGCGCTCAGGTGGCCGTCGGCGTAGGCCACGCGCCACATGTGCTCGATCATGCGCAGCTTCTGCGGCATGTCGAAGTGCTCGTTGATGCGTGATGTGAAGGTGTAGAAGTCGGTGGCTGCCTGGGCCGTGGCGTGGGCCAGTTCGGCCAGGCGCTGGGCCTCGTCGTCGGAGAGCGCGAACTTGTCGCGCAGCGCGTTCAGCACCGCCGCGCGCTCATCGGGATGGAAGCTGGTGTCGGCCCGCATCACCTCCACCAGCATTACTGCCGTGGCCAGTTGCAGCAGGTGGTCGGCGGCCTGCGGGTCCGTGCCGGGTGCGGGGGGCAGCAGCCGATCGATCAAGTCCTTGAGGGTCTGGAGCATGGCCCGGATGATGGCATGAGGGCCTGCTCGGGGCTCACACGTGCTGCGCCACCGTCTCCAGCCGGCGCGCATTACCTTCGCACGCGGCGCGGAACTCCGTGCTGATGCGGGCGTCCTGAGCGGCCTGCATCCAGAAGGCGAGCGCCGCCTGGCACGCCTGGGCCCACACGGCACGCTGCGGTGGCAACGGCAGCGGCGGCTCGAAGTCCCGCGTGGGCACCTCGCCGCCGGGCAACGGGGCGTACAGCATGGGCACCATGTCGTAGGCCGGGGCCAGCGCCAAGCCGCCCTGGGGCCGGAAGCTGAGGTTGCCGGTGTGCATGTCGGTGTTGGCGATCAGCCGGCCGAACCACCACAGGTGCTGGACGCGTTCCAGGTCCGCCGGCGCGAGCAGGCCCGCGCTGCCCAGCCGGCCGGCCAGGCGCACCCAGTCGGCCGAGCCATCGCCCAGCAGCGCGGCATCCAGCGTGCCCAGGCTGCTCAAGCGGCTGCGGCCGAACGGGCCGTGGCGGTCGAAGCGCTCCACCTCCAGGAAGGTGCGCCCTGCGTGCGTGACGATGCGGCTGCGGGCGCTTTCGATGCTCGGGAGCGCCGCGGCGCACTCAAGCGCCAGGTGTTCGCTCACCAGCAGGTCCGCCCAGCGCCGCACGGTGGGCGAGCCGTCGGCGCCGGAGAACTTGACCAGCACGTGTGGCGTGGCACTGCCGGGCAGATCACGCAGGGCCGCGAACTTGGGGAACTCGCCGGCAGCGCTGGAGCCCGGCACGCCAGCCGCAATGGCTTGTTCGGCCAGGGCGGCATAGGCGGCCCCCAGGTCCTGCGCCTTGAGCGGCTCCGGCGGCGCCAGTTTGCCCCGCAGCCACTGCTCATAGGCCGGGTCCCCCAGGATCAGGTTGCCGCTCAGGTCTGCGCCGCTGCGGCTGAGCACGTGCACCACGTCATCGTCGCTCCAGGCCTCGGGGTTGGCCGGCACCGCGAGCTGGCGGTGTTCGGCCCGCGCGAACTGGCGGCCCATGTAGCCCTGCGGGCGCATGTCGTGCAGCGGGTACGGCAAGCCGCCCCACCAGCCATCGCGCGAGTCTTCGGGCACGGGCCAGCCGGCAGCGGCCAGGTCCATGCAGCTGCCCTGCGGATGCACCAGGGCCAGGTGCGCCACCCGTTCGGCCCGGCCGGTGGCATCGACCTCGTACAGCGGCAGCTCGGCCGGGTCACCCCGCAGCGGCCTGCGCAAGGCATAGCGTGTGCGCCGGGCCCGGCCGGTGGCCACCACCTCTGCGCCGACTTCCTGCAGCAGGCGGTGCAGCGTGGGGATGCTCACGCCCAGCCGCTCGGCCAAGTCGGCCGCGCTGGCGGCAGAGCGCCGGGCCAGCACGGTTTTGAGTTGGTCTCGGGCGGCTTGATTCCTGGGGCGCATGCGCCATTATGAAACGATAATTGAGAAGATTAAATGTTGAATTTATGTTATGAATGAATGGCTTGCGAAACCAGTGGCTCATGTTTAGAGAAGATCTGATCAAGCAATCAGATTAACCACCTACAGCCCCCGCTCACACCGGCTTGATCCGAACCACCGGGCGCTCCGGCTTGCGGCGCGCCACTTCTTCAAAGCCCGCCGCGTCGTACATCGACTTGGCCCCGAACCACATGGCGTCGTCGGCTGATCGCCCGGGCCGGTCCACGGGGTACGCCTCCAGCAGGCTCACGCCCTGCTTGCGGGCGTAGGCCACGGCACCGTCCAGCAGCGCCCGGGCCACGCCCTGGCCGCGGTACGCCGAGGGCACCACGAAACACACGATGGACCACACCGGCTGGGCATCGACCGGCTTCATCACGGGCGACCGCTCGAGCTTCGCGTAGTCCTCCCGCGGGCCCAGCGACACCCAGCCCACGGGGACCCCGTCCCGGTAGCCGATCAGGCCCGGCGGCCGGCCCGAGTCGACCAGCGCCAGGAGCCCGGCCCGGTTGGCCTGGGCGTGGGTGGTGCCTGCCGGCGGCGGGCTCTGGGACCCGCTGCGGCGGTAGGACATGCACCAGCAGTTGCGCGCCACGGAACACCCCTTGGCCTGGAACACAGCCTCCAGGTCGGGCCAGCGCGACGGGGTCAGGGGATGCAGGATCAGCTTCATGGTGGGCCTCGGCCGGATGAATCGCCACATTCTGGCGCCATCCGTCGGGCGGAACCGGCAGGATGTGGACCCTCGCATGGAGCCGCGTTTACCCTGGTCGTGCAGTCCAGGACCCAGGGCTCGGGCCGCTACCCAGGGCTGGGCTGGAACGTGGTGCTGCGCCAGCCCGAAGCCGTGGCCATGGCCGGCTTCCAGGCGCTCGAAGCACGCATGCGCTGGGCCGCGCTGGCCCTGTGCGCGCTGCTCACGCCGCTGCTGTGGCTGCTGGCCCGCCGGCTGGCTGCGCCCCTGCTGGAGCTGACTGCCCGGCTGGCAGCCCCGGGAGACGCGCCCGTGCAGGCCTTGCGCCACCCGCTCTACCGCGAGGCCGAGGTGCTGGGGCAGGCCCTGGCCCGCCACGCCGAACGCCAGGCCGAAGACGCCGCCCGGCTGCGCGAACTCAACACCCACCTGGAAGCGCGCGTGGTGGAACGCACCGCCGCGCTGACCGAGGCCGAGCGCTGCAGCGCCGCGGGTGAGCAGCGCCTGCGCACGATCGCAGACAACCTGCCGGTGCTCATCTCCTACATCGACCGCGACGAGCGCCTGCAGTTCCTGAACGCCACCTTCGAAGCCTGGACCGGCGTGCCGGTGGCCCAGGCCATCGGCCGCCCGCTGCAGCAGGTCATCGGCCGACGGCGCTATGGGCAGTGCCATGCGCAACTCCAGCAGGCCATGGCCGGCCAGCGCGTGGAGTTCGAGGCGCACTCGCAATCCCAGGGTTCGTGGCGCGCAAGATCATCGCGGCCGTCAACCGGCCCTTCGAGCTGCCAGGCCTGGCACTGGACATCAGCACCAGCATCGGCATCGCCTTCCAGGCCGACGCCCGCATCCACGCCGCCGCCCTGCTGGCGGCGGCGGACAAGGCGCTCTACGAGGCCAAGGGCGGCGGGCGCAACACCTTCCGCATGGCATCGGCTTGAGGACGGGTCATGCCTCGTGGCCCGGATTGCTGCGCTCCAGCTGGCGCATCAGGCTGGGCCACACGAACTGCGCCCCCATCCCATCGGTCTGCACGCGCATGGCCTCACCGGTGCCGCGGATGATGGCCGGCGCAATGGGGATGAGTTCGCCGCCGGCCTGCGCGGCAATCTGGATCTGGCAAGCCGTCTCGAACACGTACATGGCCAGGAACGCCTCGGCAATGCTGCGCCCCGTGGTCAGCAGCCCGTGGTTGCGCAGGCACAGGAAGTTCTTGTCGGCCAGGTCGGCCTGGAGCCGCGGTTTTTCGTCCGGGCGGAAGGCCACGCCTTCGTAGTCGTGGTATGCCAGCGAGGCCAGCACGAAGGTGCTTTGCTGCGAGATGGGCAGCACGCCGCCGCGCTGTGCCGACACGGCCACGCCAGCGCGGGTGTGGGTGTGCAACACGCACACCACGTCCTCGCGCACGGCATGCACGGCCGAGTGGATCACGAAGCCGGCCTGGTTCACCGGGAACGGCGAGTCGTTCAGCTTGTGGCCCGCCGCGTCTACCTTCACCAGGCTGGAGGCCGTGATCTCGTCGAACATCATGCCGTAGGGGTTGATCAGGAAGTGGTGCTCGGGCCCGGGTACGCGCGCGCTGATGTGCGTGAAGATCAGGTCGCTCCAGCCATAGAGCGCCACCAGGCGGTAGCAGGCGGCCAGGTCGGTGCGCAGTTGCCATTCGGCAGCGGACACCGAGTCTTTGAGGGATGAAGAAGACATGACTCAGAACGACAGCCTGCCGGCCAGCATGTCGCGGTACATCACCCAGTCGCCCATGAAGCTGTACAAGGGCCGCTTGAAGGACGCGGGCTTGTTGTGCTCGAACACGAAGTGGCCCACCCAGGCGCAGCCATAGCCGCACACCAGCGCCAGCCACGCCCAGTGGACCCAGCCCGTGAACAGCAGGCCGGTCAGGCAGGCCAGCGCCAGGCTGGAGCCGATGAAGTGCAGGCGCCGGCAGGTGCGCTGGCTGTGCTCGCCGAGGTAGAAGGGATAGAACTCCGCAAAGCTGCGGAACGAATGCGGGTCGGCCGCCGGGGCCTTGGGGTCGGCGGCGAGCGAGGCGGTGGGGGTGCTGGGCATGGGCGTCTCCTGAAGCGCGACCTCCATGCTCGCTCCATTGCGGCGCGCAGGCCAGCAAGATTTCCCGGGGTTCGCGTGGCCGCGGTGGAGTGCCGGCACGGCATGCCGGTGTGAATTCCTACCACGCAATGGCCTGGATCCTGCTGATTCGATGGCACTGCCGCACAGGCAATCCACACCCGGGCCGGCTATGCAGGCCCGGGCCATCCACACGCACAACCTCCGCATCGGCACCCGGCGCTGCAGGAGGACAAGGACACCATGAACACCGCCAACATGCCGCTAGGGGTCGACCGCCACGACGAATCGTCCTTCACCCTGCTTTCCGTCGCCGCCGTGCTGCTGCGTGACACCTGGGTGATTGCCTGCGTGCTGGTGCAGGCGCGAAGAATTCACGCAAAAGGCCGCAAAGTGGCCGAGATGCTGCGCGAGGCCAGCCGCCTGGAACGCACCGCCCCCCGGCAGGCGGCGGCATTGCGCCGTGTGGCACGACTGATTGCGTTGAACTGAACGGCAGGCGCGGACCGCGCCGTGTCGGTCCCTGTCATGAATCGTCACCTTCAGCGGCCAGCCACCGGCTCCAGCGTCAGCGCCACGCCCCGGCCGGTGACGTGGATCGCACCGGGCGCGAAGCCCAGATCCAACGCGATCCTGAGATCCTCCGGCTTGAAGCGGTAGACCGTGAAACCGCTCAGCAGGTCCTCGGCCAGCAGGCTGCCCAGGCGGCCAGTGCGCGTCTGCAGCGCGTCCGGCACCCCATCCATCTGGAAGCGCTCCAGCCGTACATCGGCCAGCCGCACGCTCTGGTCGCCGGGCTCGTAGCGCAGGCCATAGCTCAGGGCCAGCCGGCCTTTGAAGCCCGTGGTCAGCAAGGTGCGGCCGGTGTCCACGTCCAGCTCGGTGGCAATGCGGTTCTCCTGCGGCAGCATCGTCAGCCGCGGCGTGGACACCGTGACCTCGAAGAAATCCAGCATGCGCCGGTTGAACGGGAACTGCCTGGACACCTGCGCCAGCAACTGCTCCTGCGAGATCTCGATCGTGCGCGGTCCAAAGGGGTTCTGGAACGGCAGCGCCGAACAACCCGCCAGCAGCAGCACGGCCAGACCGCCGAACACCCGGCGACGTGAGCCACCCTTGAACGCCTTCGTCATGCGCAACCCGCCTCAATGAAGAACCGGGCCAGGATATCGCGCCCGCGGTATCCAAAGCCCCCCTGATTGACCCGTGACCCAGGCTTGGCCTATATTACTGACCAGTCAGTCAGTAACCTCATCGCTGGCGGCCCTTCCAAGCAGTCCCGGATCCTCAGCCTCCCGCTTTTTTCATACCGCCCCGTGTCAATCAACGCCTCCACCGCCCTGCGGCAACGCCGCAAGGATGAGCGTCCCCAGGAACTCCTGGACGCGGCCCTGGAACTGTTCGTCGAAAAAGGCTTTGCCGCCACCCGCAGCGAGGAAGTGGCCGCGCGCGCGGGTGTATCCAAGGGCACGCTGTACTTGTACTTCCCGAGCAAGGAAGAACTGCTCAAGGCCGTGATCCGCGAACGCCTGTCCTCGCAGATCGCCGCCGGCGCCGAGCGCATCCAGGGCTTCCAGGGTTCGTCCGCCGACCTGCTGCTGGAGGTGCTGGGCGGGTGGTGGGAGCACCTGTACGACAGCCCGGCCTCGGGCGTGTTCAAGCTCATCATCACCGAGGTGCGCAACTTCCCCGACCTGGCCGAGTTCTACCGCCAGGAGGTCGTGCAGCCCAGCCAGCAGATCATCGGCAACATCCTCCAGCAAGGGATCGACCGCGGCGAGTTCCGTGCCATCGACGTGCCCTCCACGGTGCTGTCGCTGGTCTTTCCCATGGTGATGCTGTGCCTGCACAAGCACTCCCTGGGAGCCTGCGTGCCGCTGCACGAGGTGGACCCGCACCGCTTCGTCCGCGCGCACATCGCGTTGATGCTCAGCGGCATGCTGGAGCCAGTGCATGCCACGGACGCACAGCGGCCGCGAAAGCGCTGACCGGCTGCCTTGTCCGCCCCCTAGAATCGGCCGCTTTCGCCGCACACTGCAAGAGGCAGGGAATCGCATGAACGTCGAGCAAGCGCGCTTCAACATGATCGAGCAGCAGATCCGCACCTGGGACGTGCTCGACACCTCGGTGCTGGACCTGCTGGCGGTGGTCAAGCGCGAGGACTTCGTGCCCGCCGCGTACCGTGCCATGGCCTTCATGGACACGGAGATCCCCCTGCCCGGCGGGCGGGCCATGCTGGCGCCCAAGCTGGAGGCCCGGCTGCTGCAAAGCCTGGCGCCCGCACGGCATGAAAAAGCGCTGGAGATCGGCACCGGCTCGGGCTACCTGGCCGCGCTGCTGGCGCACAAGGCCTTGCAGGTGGTGAGCTACGAGAGCCAGCCCGCGCTGGCTGCCACGGCACGCGAGAACCTGCGCCGCGGCGCGGCCGCCAACGTGGAAGTGCGCGACGGCGACGGCGCCAGCGGCGACCCCGAGGGCGCGCCGTATGGGGCCATCCTGCTGTCCGGCTCGGTGGCACAGGTTCCGCAGGCCTTGCTGGACCAGCTCACGCTGGGCGGCCGCTTGGTCGCCATCGTGGGCCAGGAGCCGGTGATGCGCGCCACCTTGTTCACGCGCGTGGCCGAGCGGCAGTGGCAGAGCGTCGACCTGTTCGACACCGTGGCCCCGCGGCTGGCCGGCTTTGCGGAACCCAGCCGCTTCAAGTTCTGAAAGCGCCGTGCCCCGACAACCCCGCCGGGGCACCCTCACCGTCACACCTCCAAGGATCTGTTCATGACCGTCGCTCCAGGCTCCGTTGTCCGAACCCTGACACTGCATGCCTTGGCGCTGGCCGCGCTGATGGCCGCCAGCGGCCCGGCGGCCGCGCAAAGCCTCAAGGAGCTGTACGACGCAGCCCATGGCTATGACGCCACCTACCTGGCTGCGCGGGCGCTGGCTGATTCGGCGCAGTACAGGCTGGAGCAGGGCCGCGCGCTGGCACGGCCCACGGTGGGCCTCACGGCCGGTGCCGTGCATGAACAGAGCCGCAACGACATCACCGGCCGGGTGGGCACCAACACCTACACGGCCGGCCTCGGCGCGGAATACTGGCTGTTCAATCGCGGCAACGCCGCCACTATTTCGCAGGCCGAGAAGCAAGCCATCGTGGCCCAGGCAGATTTGCAGACCGCCGAGCAGGACCTGATCGTACGCGTGGCACAGGCCTACTTCGACGTGCTGGCAGCACAGGACACGCTGTCCACCGCACAGGCCAACAAGAAGGCCATCAGCGAGCAATTGGCCTCGGCCAAGCGCAATTTCGAGGTCGGCACCGCCACCATCACCGACACGCGCGAAGCCCAGGCCCGCTACGACCTGGCCACGGCGCAAGAGATCGCGGCAGACAACGACCTGCGCACCAAGCGCATCGCGCTCGATCAACTGGTGGGACGCAATGCAGTGGCACCCCAGGCGCTGAAAGTGCCGGTGCTGCTGCCCTCCCTGGCACCCGCGAACCCCGATGAATGGGTCAAGTTCGTCGATGACGCCCCGGGGGTGCGCAAAGCGCAACTAGGCTACGAGGTGGCGAAGCTGGAAACCGAAAAAGCCACGTCCGCGAGTCTGCCCACCTTGCAGCTCACGGGTTCGGTGGGCGGTAGCCGCGGCAACGGCACAGACACCCTGAACTTGGCCGGCAACGCCCTCAGCGCCAGCGTGGGAGTCGCCGTGGCCATGCCCCTCTACAGCGGCGGCGCCATCGACAACCGCAAGAAGGAAACCGTGGCGCTGGAAGAACAATCGCGCAACACCTTCGAAGCCGCGCGCCGCATCGTGGCCCAGAGCACCCGGCAGGCGTTCTTCGGCGTGCAGTCGGGCGCGGCCCAGGTCAAGGCCCTGGAAGCGGCCGAGTCGTCCAGCAAGCTCGCGCTCGAAGCCACGCAACTGGGCTACCGCGTGGGCGTGCGCGTCAACCTGGACGTGCTGAACGCGCAGACCCAGCTCTTCACCACGCAGCGCGACCTGGCCCGGGCGCGCTACGACGTGATCCTCAACAGCCTGAAACTGCGCCAGGCTGCCGGCGTGCTGGCAGCCGGCGACGTGGAAGCGACCAACGCGCTGCTGTCGAAGTAGCCCCGGTCCTGGCGCCGGCCTCGGGCGCGCTGCGCCCTACCCAAAGCGCAGCGCGTAGACCGGCGGCAGGTGGTGAGAGACTTCCTGCCACCGGTCGCCGCCATCCTCCGACACCCACAAGCCGCCGGTGGTGGAGGCCAGCGCCAGCACCGTGCCACTGCCGTCCACCACCAGCCCGTGGCGGTAGACCAGGTCCCACGAAGGCACCGGCAGGCCGTTCCCCAGTGCCTCGAAGCTCCGGCCGCCATCACGTGTGCGCGTGACCACCAGGCGGGCATCCACCGGCACGCGCAGTTGGTCCTTCACCGCGGGTGCGAACCAGGCCGTGAGCGGATCGCGCGGGTGCACCGCCACCGCAAAACCGAAGTCCGAGGGCTGGATGCCCTTGACCGCGCTCCATTGCCGGCCACCGTCGTGCGAGACGAACACACCGTTGTGATGCTGGATCCACAAGGTGTCGGGCGCCCCGGCGCAGCGCACCATCAGGTGCGGGTCCTGGACGGCCAGGTCGTCCTGACCTTCGGGGGGCATGTAGTCGGCGCGCAGGCCCTCGCCCAGCAGGGTCCAGCTGGCGCCGTCGTCGTCGCTGCCCCACACGCCACCGCAGGACACGGCCACCACCAGGCGCCGGGGGTCGCGCGGGTCGATGCAGATTGAATGGATACCGGCATGGTCGTAGCCGCCGCCGAACCACTTGGCCCGCTCCGGGCGCTGCCAGAGCGATTCCACCAGCGACCAGTGCGCCCCGTGGTCATCGCTGCGGAACAGGCCACCGGGGATGGTGCCGGCCCACAAGCGCCCGGGCTGCGCCGGCCCGCCGGGCACCAAGGACCAGATCAGGTCGGTGCTCCAGGGCGTCTTGTCCGGCTCGGCCCCTGGCACATCTGCGGGCTTGGGAGGATAAGCCGGCGCGGCGATCTCCTCCCAGCTGCGGCCCTGGTCGGCCGAGCGGTGCAGCTTGACGCCGAAGTGGCCCAGCCGCAGTGCCGCGTACAGGCTGCCGTCACGCAGGTCGGGCAGGACCATGGTGACGGGCTCGCCCAGGAAGCTGGGCGCCTCCTGCAGTTGCCAGCCCTGCGCGCCACGCCCGGCCACGAACAAGCCTTTGCGGGTGGCAATCCACAGGCGGGGGGTCGGGTCGGCCATCGGCAATCTCCTGGGGCGGTCACCCGCCGGTCAGTGCTTGGAAAACCTGCACCTCGTCAGCCGGGCCCAGCGCGTCGCCCAGCCTTTCGCGGTCGGCAATGCGCTGCCCGTTGACGAACACGATCACGTGCTTGCGCAGGCTGCCTTGTTCGTCGAGCACGTAGCCCGCCAGGCGTGGCTGCAGCGCAAAGGCCGCAGCCAGGGCCTCGCGCACCGTGCGGCCTTCCACCTCGCGGGGCGGGGCATCAACGTGGCGGCGCAGGTTGGGCGCGAAGACGACGCGGGGCATGGCGCGATTCTGCGCCGACCCCGGCCGCCCGCCATCTGGGGATCATCCCTCCGGCGGGGGAGGCGCGCCGATTGCTCGGATGCGCCCGGCCATGCGGGAGGCCGCACCGCGGTGGGCTTGCGCGAACGCCAGCGCGGCGTGGCGCATGGCCGCCAACGTCGCGGGCTGTTGCAGCCAGGCCTGCGCCTGCTGCACCGCCTGAGGCAGGTCTGGCACCCGGGCTGCGGCGCCCGCAGCCAGCGCCAGGTCCGACGCCTCGGCGAAGTTGAAGGTGTGCGGCCCCATCAGCACCGGGCAACCGCAAGCGGCCGCCTCGATCAGGTTCTGCCCACCCAGAGGCGCAAAGCTGCCGCCCAGCAAGGCCAGCTCGGCCGCGGCGTAGTAGGCCGGCATCTCGCCCATGGAATCGCCCAGCCACACGTCGGCCTGCAGCGCCGCGGCGTCGGGCGGGCCTTGCCAGGCGCTGCGCCGCGACAGCGTGAAGCCGGCATCCAGCACCGCGTCCGCCACCGCGTCGAAGCGCTGCGGGTGGCGCGGCACCACCACCAGCAGCGGGCGAGGCGCCGGCAGCTCGTGCCACGCGGCCAGCAGGGGCGGCTCTTCGCCCTCGCGGGTGACCGCGGCCAGCACCACCGGGCGGGCCGCCTGCTCGCGCCAGCCACGGCCTTGCGCCAGGGCGTCCGGGGCTGGCGTCATGTCGAACTTGAGGTTGCCGCAGATCGCGGGCTCCGGTGCGCCGGCCTGGCGCAGCCGCTGCGCGTCGGCCGGCGACTGCGCCAGCACGGCGGCCAGGCTCGCCATGGCCGGGTGGATCAACGCCGCGACCCGCTGCCCGCGGCGCAGGCTGCGCTCGCTCAGGCGCGCGCTGGCCAGCACCATGGGCACGGCCTGCGCCCGCGCGGCACGCAACAGGTTGGGCCAGACCTCCGTCTCCATCAGCACGCCCACATGCGGCCGATGATGGGCCAGGAAACGGCGCACCGCGCCCGGCGTGTCCCACGGCAGCCAGGCTTGGCGATCACCGTCCTTGAGCAAGGCCCGGCCGGCGTCCCGGCCGGTGGCGGTGCCGTGGGTGAGCAGCAGGCGCAGGCCCGGCTGCTGCGCCCGCAAGGCTTGCACCAGCGCCGCGGCCGCCCGCGTCTCACCCAGCGACACAGCATGGACCCAGAGCCAGCCGCTGGAAGGCGTGCTGCGGTAGAAGCCCAGCCGCTCCCCCAACGCCTGCCGGTAGGGCGGCTCACGCCGCCCGCGCCAAAGCAGGCGCAGCAGGTAGGCCGGCACGGCCGCGCGCATCAGGCTGTCGTAGAGGAGATGGGTGAGGTTCATTGCGGCACCCCTGCACTTCGCGCTGTCCCGCTCGGCGGGCTCAAGCGACACCAGCAGCCGGCGCCGCGGCAAGGATCTGCTGCCACTCGGCCCACACCCATTCCAGCGGCGGGGGTGTCATGGCTTCCGAGGTGCCACCGAGGGAGCGCTGGTGCTGATGCCCGTGCGCCGGCTGCGGCCCGGTGCGCCAGGCGGTGGGCGTGTTGTAGAGCTGCAGGTGCGGCAGGCCCAGGGCCACGGCCAGATGCGACAGACCGCTGTCCACGCCCACCACGCCATGGCAGGCGCCCATGCGCTCGGCCAGTTCGTCCAGGGGCAATGAAGGCCAGACCTGCGCGGAGGGGCCCAGCAGGGCAGCCAGGCGCTCGGCCCGCTCGCGCTCTGCCGGGCTGCCGTGCGGCAAGGCAACCTGCCAGCCCGCGGCCGTGCAGCGCAGCCCCAGCGCAAGCCAGTTCGCCTCGGGCCACAGCTTGTCGTCACGCGACGCACCGTGGGCGAACACCACCGTGGGCGGGTGCAGCCGGGGCGCGCGCGTGCTCAGGCCGAACTGCGGCGTGCCCGCCACCGTGTACCCCAGCGCCCGCGCGGCCAGCTGCCGGCTGCGGTCCAGCGCGTGGATGTGCGGCGGCATGGAGATGGCCTGGTCCACCATCCAGCGCACCGGCCACTCGTAGCCGGACCCTTCCGTGCGGTTGGCCAGCCCGAAGCGCCGGCCGTGGGCCAGCCGCGCCACCAGGGCCGACTTGAGCAGGCCTTGCAGGTCGATCACCGCGTCGTAGCGCGTGGCCTGCAGTTGCTGCTTGAAAGCGCGCCACTCGCGCCGGGTCGTGGCCGCCCACCACTGCCGCCGCCACCGCCGCTGTGCGCATTCGATTACCGTGCCGATGCCCTGCACGCGCCGCACCAGCGGGGCAAAACCCGGCTCCACCACCCAGTCCACCTGGGCCCCCGGGTGGGCCGCCTGGATGTCGTGCACCACCGGCATGGCGTGCAGCACGTCACCCAGCGACGACAGCTTGACGATCAGGATGCGCAAACAGGCCGCACGCGTCAATGCGCCGAGGCGCCGATCTGCGCATCCGGCTTGACCGCGTGCAGCGCCGCGATCATCGTGGCCTCGATGCGATGCAGTGCTTGCGGTGTGTGGCCTTCGAAGCGCAGCACCAGCACCGGCGTGGTGTTGGAGGCGCGCACAAGGCCGAAGCCGTCGTCGTATTCCACGCGCAGCCCGTCGATGGTGATCACCTCGCGTGCGCCCTCGAAGCGGGCCGTCTCCAGCAGCTTGCGGATCACCTCGCGCGGCTCGCCTTCGGCACACGGCACATTCAGCTCCGGCGTGCTGTGGCTGTCGGGCAAGCCGTCCAGCACGGCGCTGGGGTCGTCGCTGCGCGACAGGATCTCCAGCATGCGGCCGGCGGTGTAGGTGGCGTCATCAAAGCCGTACCAGCGCTCGCCGAAGAAGATGTGCCCGCTCATCTCGCCAGCGATGGGTGCGCCGATTTCCTTGAGCTTGGCCTTGATGAGCGAGTGCCCGGTCTTCCACATCAGCGGCACGCCCCCCGCCGCGCGGATGGCCGGGGCCAGGCGCTGGGTGCACTTGACATCAAAGATCACCGGCTTGCCGGGCTGGCGCGACAGCACGTCCTGCGCCAGCAGCATGAGCTGGCGGTCGGGGTAGATGATGCGGCCGTCCTTGGTGACCACACCCAGGCGGTCGCCGTCGCCATCGAAGGCCAGGCCCAGCTCGGCGCCGGTTTCGCGCACGGCGCGGATCAGGTCCTGCAGGTTCTCGGGCTTGGAGGGGTCGGGGTGGTGGTCGGGGAAGTCGCCGTCGACGTCGCTGTACAGCTCGGTGAGGTCGCAGCCCAGCGCACGCAGGATGCCGGGGCTGGAGGCGCCCGGGATGCCGTGGCCGCAGTCGACCACGATCTTCATGCGCCGCGCCAGCGTGCAGTCGCTGGTGATGCGGTGGGCATATTCGGGGCCGATGTCCATGGCGCCGACGCGGCCGGCGCCCTGCACGTAGTCGCCCTCCTGGATGCGCCGGCGCAGGTCCTGGATGTCGTCGCCGTAGATGGCGCGCCCGGCCAGGACCATCTTGAAGCCGTTGTAGTCCTTGGGGTTGTGGCTGCCCGTGACCTGGATGCCGCTGCGGCATCCATGGGCGCCGCGCGTGGCGGCCACGTAGTACAGCATGGGCGTGGTCACCGGGCCCAGGTCCACCACGTCCAGCCCCGTGGAGGCCAGGCCGCGGATCAGGGCCGCGCTGAGGGACGGGCCCGACAGCCGCCCATCGCGGCCCACCGCCACGGCCTTTTCGCCGGCCAGCGAGGCGGCGGTGCCAAAGGCCCGGCCCAGGTGTTCGGCAAACGTCTCGTCGAGAGTGTCGCCGACCACGCCGCGGATGTCGTAGGCCTTGAAGATGGAAGCGGGAACTTGCATGGGGGTGTTTCTCTCCGGTTCGTCGCCACGGGCGGCCGATTGTAGGCATGGGCCACCAGCGCGGCCGGGCTGCAGGCACGGGGCTTCCCCACCCTCTGGGCGGCCACCGCGAGGGCCCACCGGAGCGGGTGCCTGCGGTGCTACTGCCCCGGCACCGCCGCCACGTCGATCTCGCGCAGCATCACGGGCTCCAGCGAGCCCTTGGCCAGCCGGCGCAGCACCGCGGCGTCGATTTCCTCGCGGTGGGCCAGGTAGGTGGGCAAGGCATCGGAGCCGCCCCGGTCGGCCCGGAAGCGGTAGTGCAGCACCTCCTTGGCGATGCTGGCGCCCACAAAGCCACCACCTTCCGCGAGGACCCAAAAGCGCACGGCACCGGAGGCGTCGTGGAAAAAAGCAGAGGGCTGCATGGGCGGCCTCCGGGAAGTGGTTGAGGCTGGAGCCTAAACCCTTTACCGCCGCAGGGGCTGAAAGGCCGAACCGATACCCTTGCAAAGCGCGCGCGGACACTCGCAACCACAGGTCCGAAAACGGCCAGTGCAAGCCCCCTGCCCCGCCACAATCGGCCCCATGCCACTGGAACCCCACGCCGCCTACCTGGTGCTCAAGGCCCGCGACGCACGCTTCGACGGCCGGCTGTTCGTGGGGGTCACCTCCACCGGCATCTACTGCCGGCCGATCTGCCGGGTGCGCCTGCCCAAGGCCGAGAACTGCCGCTTCTTCACCCACGCAGCCGGTGCCGAGCACGACGGCTTCCGGCCCTGCCTGCGCTGCCGGCCCGAGCTGGCGCCGGGTTTGTCACTGATGGATTCATCCCAGTCGCTGGCACACCATGCGGCGCGCATGCTGGAGCACGCCGCGCGCGCCGGCGGCGAGGTGGCGCTGCCGCAGGTGGCGCAGCGGCTGGGCGTGACCGACCGGCACCTGCGCCGCATCTTCCTGGAATGCCATGGGGTGGCCCCCATCGACTACCTCACCACGCAGCGGCTGCTGCTGGCCAAGCAGCTGCTCACCGACACCGTGCTGCCGGTCACGCAGGTGGCGCTGGCCAGCGGCTTTGGCAGCGTGCGGCGCTTCAACGCGGCATTTGCCGAGCGCTACCGCATGAACCCCAGCGCGCTGCGCCGCGAGCGGCCCGGCACGGTGAGCGCAGACGGCACGGTGTCGAGCCCGGTGGCGCTGCGGCTGTCGTACCGCCCGCCCTACGACGTGGCCGGCGTGCTGCGCTTCTTCGAGCAGCGCTGCATTCCGGGTGTGGAGGCCGTGGACGGAGCGGTGTTCCGCCGCACGCTGGGCCTGGTGCCCGCGGGCCAAGACCCCGGCCAGGTCGTGCCGGGTTGGATCTCGGCGCGCTTCGTGCCCGAGCGGCACGAGGTCCTCGTGAGCGTCGCACCGCAACTGGCGCCGCTGCTGGGCACGGTGCTGGAGCGCCTGCGCCAGGGGCTGGACCTGGACGCCGACCCCTCCCGCATCGACCCCGCGCTGCACGACCTGCCCGGCGCCCCCGGCACCCGCATGCCGGGCACCCTGGACGGCTTCGAGGTGGCGGTGCGCATCATCCTGGGCCAGCAGGTCACGGTGGCCGCGGCGCGCACGCTGGTGCGCCGGCTGGTGGAGCGTTTCGGCCTGCCGGTGGAAACACCCTTTGCCGACCTGAACCGGCTGTTCCCCTCGCCCCAGGCGCTGGCATTGGCCAGCGACGACGCCATCGGCCAGCTGGGCATCGTGCGCCAGCGCATCGGCGCGATCAAGGCGCTCGCGCTGGCGGTGATCGACGGCCGCATCGAGCTGAGCCGCGGCGCGCCGCTGCAGCCCACGCTGGACGCCTTGCTTGCGCTGCCGGGCATCGGCGCCTGGACCGTGCAATTGGTGGCGATGCGCGCGCTGGCCTGGCCCGATGCGTTCCCGGTCAGCGACATCGGCGTGCTCAATGCCCTGGGCAGCCGCGACATCAAACTCGCCGAACAACGCGCCGAGGCCTGGCGGCCCTGGCGCGCCTATGCCGTGATGCGGCTATGGCAAACCCTGGAGAATTGAAAAATGCATCCCTCTTTGATGACTCTGGCGGCGCAAGCCCGCATGGCCACACCCCTGGGCATGGTGACGCTGGCCGCCACCAGCGACGGCCTCACCGGCCTGTGGTTCGACGACCAGAAGCACCACCCCGGGCCGCTGGACGCGCCGGTGAATGCCGGCCACCCGCACATCGCGCAGGCGATGGACGAACTGGGCCGCTACTTCGCAGGCGAATGCACGCACGCCTTCACCACGCGGCTGGCCCCGCGCGGCACGCCGTTCCAGCGCGAGGTCTGGCGCGCGCTGCTGCGCATTGCGCCCGGCCGCACCCGCTCGTACGGCGAGCTGGCGCTCAGCCTGCAAGCCCCGGGCGCGGCCCGCGCCGTGGGGGCCGCGGTGGGCCGCAACCCCATCTCCATCCTCGTGCCCTGCCACCGCGTGCTGGGCAGCGACGGCTCGCTCACCGGGTATGCCGGCGGACTGCCTCGCAAGCAGGCATTGCTGGGGCTGGAGGCCCAAGGCACCCAGGTGTTCCAGTGAAGCCGCGCGACCTGGCCGATCTGCTGATGCTTGCGGCCCTGTGGGGCGGCTCGTTCCTCTTCATGCGCATGAGCGCCGGCGAATTCGGCCCACTGGCGCTGGGGGCCGTGCGGGTGCTGGGGGCCAGCGCCTTCCTGCTGCCGCTGCTGCTGATGCGCGAAGGGCTGGCCGACCTGCGCCGGCACTGGCCGGCCATCCTGCTGGTGGGCCTCACCAACTCGGCCATCCCGTTCCTGTGCTTCGGCTATGCGGCCCTGTCCATCAGCGCCGGTTTGTCGTCCATCTTCAACGCCACCACGCCGCTGTTCGGCGCGCTGATCGCCTGGGCCTGGCTGGGCGACCGGCTCACGCCGGCGCGCGTGGCGGGCCTGGCGATCGGCTTTGCGGGCGTGCTGTGGCTGGCCTGGGACAAGGCCAGCTTCAAGCCCGGCGGCACCGGCTGGGCGGTGCTGGCCTGCCTGCTGGCGACCCTGCTCTACGGCTTCTCGGCCAGCTTCACCAAAAGGCACCTGGCCGGCGTGCCGCCGCTCACGCTGGCCGCCGGCAGCCAACTGGCCGCAGCCGTGCTGCTGGTGCCGCTGTCGGTGGCCTGGTGGCCGGCCACCCTGCCCTCGGCCCAGGCCTGGCTGGCCGTGGCAGCCCTGGCCGTGCTGTGCACCGGCGTGGCCTACATCCTGTTCTTCCGCCTGATTGCAAACGTGGGTGCGGCGCGGGCGATTGCAGTGACCTTCCTGATCCCTGTGTTCGCCGTGCTGTGGGGGGCGCTGTTCCTGAGCGAGTCGCTCTCGCGGGTGATGGTGCTGGGCTGCGCGGTGATCCTGCTGGGCACGGGGCTGACCACCGGCCTGTTGAAGCCCAGGCGCGCCTGAGATGTGTGCGGCGCCACAATCCAGGCCTGTCCATAGGCCCGCCCTGTCGTCCCATGCCAAACAAACGAGCGCCGCGAACCGAGGCCACCCCCGCAGGCCACCTGATCGAAGCCAAGCTGCACCATGTGCTGGGCTACCAGCTTGCACAGGCATCCATCACCACGGCCGGCGTCTTCATGCGGATCGTGGGCGAACCCTTCGGGCTGCGCCCGGTGGAGTTCACCGTGCTGAGCCTGGTCAGCGAGAACCCGGGCAGTTCACTGGCCCGGCTGGCCCAGGCGCTGGCCGTGACCGCACCCAACATCACCATGTGGATCGACCGTCTTGAGGAGCGTGGGCTGGTGCAGCGCGAACGCAGCGAGACCGACCGGCGCGCCCAGCACCTGGACGTCACGCCCCAGGGCCGCCAACTGGTGGCCAAAGCCACCCAACAGTTGCATGACGGCGAGCGGGAACTGCTGGCCCACCTGAGCGAGGGCGAACGCATCATCCTGATCGAGCTGCTGCACAAGGTGGCCTGCAGCCGGCCGGCCAAGCCGGCGGCGGGCGTGGCGCGCAAGGACTGACACGACGGGGTGCAAGAGCGGGTTCGGAGCGCCGAGTGGGCGCCTGTGAGCTGCCGCGCCCGTGGGCTTCGTGGCCTTGCACGGGGCTTCGCCGCACACCGCGTGCGGGTGCCCACAACTGCCATGCTGGCAGTACCTAGTACCAGCCCCCTCTCCCGTGCCTGAGCCCGAGCCCTTGCCATGAAACCTTCTCTTTCCGCTATCGCCCACACCGTGCGGGCCTCCATCACTGGCCCCTCACGTCGCAAACAGGCCAAAGAAGGGGGATCCCAGCAGGGCCCTTCGTCGTCCGCCTCCGGCGACCTCGCATCACTGCGTTCTTCGCACGGCATCTGCTCCGATGTGGAGGGCGAGGCGTCTGCGCGCAGGTCCGCACCGCCCCTGGGAACATCAGGCGCGTCTATCGACAGCACCCCGACGCCCTCATTCCGCAGCGGCGACGTGCCGGACCAGACTGGCGAGATGAGCGAGCCCGATCTGGCCAAATTGATCAAGGAATTGGACGCCCAGATCAACGAGGTAGAGGGGAGCGGCCCCCCACAGCCGCCCCTGCAGGCGACTTCGCAGCTACCCCGAACCTCGGAGTTCGCAGAGACGCGCAAGCTGGTAGATGCACTGAGGCATCAGACTCATCGCACGAAGATCCAGTTGCGGACCGACTACTTTTGCTCCATGGGGGATCTGATCTCCGGGCTGGCGCAAGCCAAGACAATTAAGTGGAACGACCGCGACCAGCAACAACTGGAGCTGCTGCGACAGCACTCCGGAGAACTGGCCCACAGCTCCGAGAGCACTCCCGCCGCCGGCGAAGACAGCCGCACGCACCTCGAGAAACACATCAGCCACACGACTGACCTCGAAAAGAAGGCACAGAACGCGCTGCAGCAACTGCTGCATGCGCATTTGCCGAAGCTGGTGGAGCATGTCGAAGACCCCGACAACCTGAAGCACTTGGCGAATGATCTGGTCACCGAGATCGACGGCCACCAGGGCCTGCGCGCCCAGCTCAAAGAGCAGGGCGCACCCCCTTCGCTCCTTCAGGCCGTGGATGAAGAGGTGGCGTCGATCCGCAAGAACATCAGCCTTGCAGGGTCCGAGTTCAAGCTGCAAAGGGAACTGTTGGCGAAGGTCGGCGGTGCGCTGCTGGAACTCGGGGAGGCAAAGATCAAGGGCCTTGAAGGCGGCTGGAATCGCTTCCTACGCCAGACCCTGCACCCCAAATTGGCCGAGATGTTCCGCATCGACACACGCCGCCGCGCCCACAAGGTGCGCGACCAAATCGCCGAAGGCGCAGGCCCCTACTACAAAGTCAATGTCTCGAAAGAAAACAAGGACAAACTCGACATGTCCTTGAATACATCGTCAATCGGTCAGTTCACAACCGGTGACCTCGAAGACCATCTCAGCAGCCTGGCGCACAAGAAGAAGGGAACGCCCAAGTTCCTCCACATGGCTGTTCTCGCCGCTGCCGACAAACACCCCAAGTTGGCCACACAGGCCGGCAAGAACGGCCAGACGCAGGTGCGCCTGGCCGAAGCTGCCCATCAGCACCTGGATGGGCTGCGCCAAGGCGCCCCGGGCGAGGCACCAGCCGCCCACCACCCCCTGCACGAGCTGAGGACCGTGCTCGCCAACCAAGTCCATAAACTGGAGGCACAACTTGTGCAACACGAGTCCGACCGTCATAAGGACGCACTGACTCAAGCGACTGGCGCCCTGCGAGCGGTCACGCGACTCATCGACATGCCGCCCCGAGACCGCATGATCGATGCTGCCAAGAAGGCCATGGAGGCGGCCCAGTTCGGCGTGCTGAAGCTTTCGCTGGTGCAAAGCTTCAGCGGACGGGTCACCGAGAGGGTAGCCCTCGCGGGCGAGAACCGGTGGCAGATCAACCCGGAGCTCACCCATGCCAAGGCCAGCCTGCTGGAGGACACGATGGAAAAAGTGCTGGGCAGCACCAAGAAAGAGGACATGGTGGCCCACCTCACCGAGGCGGAACACAAGCACGAGGAGGTCCTGCGCGGGAAGCACTTCGCGAGCGGCGGGCAGACCGCCGACCTGCTGAAGGACTTGCGCCTCGCGCTCGAGAAGTTCTAGCAGGCGGGCTGGTCTTGGCAGAGCGCGGCAGTGGGCGGACGCTCTGCTGGGCCACTCGCTCTGCGCTCCTGCCCCTGGGGGCGCAGCGGGTCACCCGGGCTGTGCGAGACGGCGTCGCATGAACGCCAGCGCACCGGCAAACACCGGATGCCATTGCGGTGACGCCGGCTCGCTCAAGGGATGCCAGAAGAACCTGAACACCTGCCCGCCGTCGTCAGCAGCGTGAGGCAGTCAGGTCTGCGGCAACGCCTGCGCCACGCTGACCTCATGGAGCGACCAGACCTGCGCCTCATACCCGGAAGCCCGCAGCCCCAGGTGCCGGACGGCAAAGGCATGGACAATGCCGGACTCTTCTTCCAGTTCGCGCAGGGCGGCTGCCTGCGGGGTTTCGCCCGGCTCAATGCTGCTCTTCACCAGTTGCAGGCCGGCAAGCGGATGCTCGAATGCCAGCCCCCCCAGACCCCGCGCACAAGGGTGCCAGACCACCGGGCAGGCCTTGTTGGGCGTCATGCGGACCTCGTCACTGCGGCACCGGCGCCAGTGCAGGTGCCGGCTCGGAGGCCCGCCCGCTGCGGCGCTCGACGAAGGTGGCCCGCACACGCGTGGAGCGTAGGAAGTAGGAGGTCCAGAGGGTCGCCGACAGGCCCTGACGAAAGAGTCCGCCCCAGTCCTTGGTCGAGACCGACTGTGCCGCCTGGGGAATCAGGCCCGCCAGCATCAGGTCCAGGCTCGGCAGCAGCAAGCCCCCCAGGGCAACGGCGATGAACACGCGCGGCACGCTGCTGCGCCGTTGCACGAACAGCACGGCCAGCACGCCGTAGCCGGCGAGCCACACCAGGTTGCCCACCAACTCCAACAGCAGTGTCGGGGCCCAGAGGGAATGGTAGGCACCGCCGCCCTCGGTGGTCAGGGCCAGCCAGGTGCCCGTGGTAAAGGACGGCAGCAGCGTATGCAGGTCGCGCGCCAGCCTGAAGATCGAGACCACCACGCCCAGCCCCACCAACAGCAGCCAGCCTCCCAGCCCGCTTGGCGGCACCGGGTAGGCCGGGGGCAGGGCCTCCCACGGCTGCGGGTCCCACAGGTAGACCCGCCACGCGAACGCCAAGCACCCCAGAATCGTCAGCACGCCGACCACCGCCGGCACCCAGTGCGGCGCCGGCTGCACGGCCGCGCCTGCCGGCGTGTCGTTCCAGTAGAGCTCGTAGTTCACTGCCTTGCGCGCCTTCTCGATGTTGGTCGCATAGCGCCCCACGTCGGCAGCCGCCACATGGTCCAGGCGGGACTTGAAGTGGTCGGTCAGCACCAGCGTGCGCTCCTCGATCCAGCGTTCTTCACGCTGGAACTCGAAGGCCGGATCCTCGATCCGCGTGGTGTCGGGCTTGACCGACCAGGAGGCGGGCAGTCGCACCTCGGTGACGTGCTTGAGATCCGTGGGATGGGCCAGCGACAACGGCGAGTTGCGCACCTGGGCATGTGGCCGGCGCAGGTAGTCGAACAGTTCCGGGGCATCGATCGCCGCCACCAGGCGCTTCTGCGTCTCGGAGCGCTGCCAGAACTTGTCGATCACGTAGTGCTCGGTGAGCGTGACCGCGTTGGCCGCGGCGTCGTCGGCCACCTCCAGTGGCGCTGCCACCGCCACACCGGCAAAGTAGTTGGCGTAGAAGTTGACGTACAGCTTCTGCAGCTGTTCGCGGCTTTGCGAGGCCAGGGTCGCACGCAGCGCATCGGCCGCCGCCCCGCGGGCCACCGAACTCACGGTGTACTTCACCGGCTTGTCGAGGCCCTCACGGGAGTCGAACACGGCGCGCACCTCGCGTGCCTGCCTGAGCGCCTGCTCCCCGGCCATGGGCACCAGTCGGTCCGTGCGCTCGTTGACGACCAGGGCCGGGCCGTAGTCCGCCTGGGCCAGCGTGGACAGGCTGCCCTCCTGCAACGAACGGGTGGGGTCGAGCCACAGGTCGCGGCCGTCCAGGCGGGCCCGCACCACCACGTGGTTGAAGGCACCCGGCGACGGCAGCCAACTCTCGATGCCGCGCTGCTGCGCGGTGTTGACCAGTGCCGGATCGGCCTCCATGCCCATGGCGCGCAGCAGCGCCACCGTCAGCAAGGCCTTGTCCTTGCAATCGCCAAAGCGGCGCTCCAGCACCTGCGCAGGCGGGCTGGGCGCGTGAGAGCCGGGGCCGGTTTCGATGCCCAGATAGCGCACTTCGCGTTGCACGAACCTCAGCGCGGCGAGCAGGCGCTGGCTGGGCTCGGGATTTTGGGCGGCCATGCGCGCAGCCTTGGCCTGCACCGGCGCCAGCGCGGCCCCTTGCGGCAGCTTGTACAGCGGCACCGCCCATTTCGCCACGGCCTGCCAGTCCGCGAACTCGCCCCACTGCACCGCAGGGTAAGGATCGAACCACGTCGGCGCATCGCCCTCCACCTGCCGCGCCTGCACGGCTCGCAGGTTCCAGCGGTGGTCTCGGTGTGTGATGCCGGCGCTCACCGTCGGCTCCGCGGCGCCATTGTGGCGCCGCATGTTGAGGGGGCGGTCCAGTGGCCACAGCAGGCGCGAATGCGCCCGCGCCACCGGCACGCTCCACTGCATGGCGAAGCGGCCGAAATGCTGCTGGCCGAACACCGGGTTGTGCCCGCGCAGGCTGTACGCGTAGTCGATGACGTCACCCACGCGCACGTCGGCGAGGAACACGCTGGCCGTCATGCTGCCGTCGAAGATCAGGGCTTCGAGGTCAGTTTCGCGTTGCAGCAGCTTGACAGCTGCGGGGTTGAACCTGGCAACCGTGCGTCCGCCGCGCCGCACCGTGATGGCATGCAGGGTCAGCCGCTGGTACGAGGGATCAAAGCGCACGTCCACATTGGCCAGCGACTCCACGCCACGCTCGTTCAGCGCCTTCGCGGCCACATGCTGATAGAGCACGCGCTCGCGCCCGTCCACCCGCACCTGCTGGTCCAGCAGCAGGAAGTGCACGCCCGCGGCCACCTGGTCGGCAGGCGCTTCGGCGGCGTCATCCGGTATCAGCAGATCCACCCACGCTGGCGCCGGACCCGTGTCGAATTGCTTGTTCTCAGCCTGGGCGCCGTGCCAGGAAGACAGCAGCCACGCTGCGGCGACCAAGCGCCACAGCCAGGATCTTGCGTTCAAAAGTCTCTCTCCCTGCAGAGCCGCCCGTCCCAGGCGATGGGTGGCTGGCGGCGCTGATTATCCCGCCCGCAAAAGCGGGCGCTTCGTAAGCGTCTAGCCGCGGCATCTTGAACGGCCTTGAGGGGACGAGCACCATGGTGTCCACCTATTTCGCAGGTGGACACCTATGCACACCAAGCCCGCATCCCGCCGCCGCCACAGCGCTGAGGTG
>Ga0307516_10000292_pt1 | contig 65041 bp, 48 predicted proteins | sample 19_EM_MG_FD_203310 | JGI IMG/M metagenome (GOLD analysis project Ga0307516, IMG submission 203310) | Populus trichocarpa ectomycorrhiza microbial communities from riparian zone in the Pacific Northwest, United States - 19_EM | ecosystem: Host-associated > Plants > Roots > Unclassified | place... | reverse complement strand
CTTTCCTTTTTCAAAAACGCTGAAATGTAACGCTGCGGGACGGGAAGGCATTTTACCGAACTGATTCTCTTCAAATAATTTCAGGACCTCAGGTCTTCTTTTTTCCATCCATGTTTTCGCATCCTTCACGATCCGGCCGTCCTTCATCTTCAGTAGATCCGGTAAGGTATAGCTCCCCGTTTTTTCTTCGTCAAAATTGACGGGCATGCCGGCCACGGTGGTCGTCGGTGGTTTACTGACAGGAAGACGCGGCGGAAGAAGGACGATACTCAAAGGGTCCCAGTCGCCAAAAACATGCTGAACCGTAACATAGGCTGCTTCGTCCGGCCCTAACTGCCTCGACCAGGAAACCCTGCCGGATACCGCAGCGCCGGGGCCGTAATTATGATATTCCGCATAGCGGGCCGTCTTATAACTTTCCGTTTTATTCCAATTGGCCCAGCCCTCAGGAAAGATATGTTTGTCCAGGAAGCAATGGATATAAAGCACACTGGCATATGGGCGCCAGGGCCTTCCCAGGGAAACATGCTGCAGGGCACTGTCCCCCGTCAACGTACAATCGTAGAACACATACCCATAAGGATGCTCCTGCGGTGTGCTGGCGGCCGTAACATGCGAATTTTTTTTACTGTGGATATGACAGCGGTCAAACCAGGCCGTGGCCGATCCGAAAATAAAATCGGTGGTCCCTTCTATATAACAATTCCGGTAATACTGGCGGCTGGTCTCGCTGTTGAGGAATAAAATATCCTGGTTGCCCATGATACGGCAATTATCGAAGAAGGCCATATCCCCACGGACCTCCAGGGCTACGGCCTGTCCCGCGGAGAAGCCTGCATTATTCTGGAAACTGATATTCTCTGCTATGAAATGGTTGCCTTCCACCAAAAAGCTATAGGAGGTGCGGGTATTGATACTGTCGCCCGTGAAGGACAATTTTCCCGGATGATCATCATAAGTAAGGATCGTATTGAACCTTGACTCCCCTACTAATTCTACAAAATCCTTGGAAGCTTCCAGGTGTAATTTCTCCCGGTAGGTCCCTTTTTTGACATACACGATGATGGGTTGCCGATTGTGCAGGGGAATAGCGTCCAGGGCCGCCTGAACGGTAGCAAAATTGCCCGTTCCATCCTGCGCCACGATCCATTGCTTTTGGGGCTGGAGAGCCTGGGCATGCGGCGGTTGGGCAGTCTGCGGCGATTGGAGAGCCTGGGCATGCGGAGGCCGGACTATATGTGTCGCCAGTTCCAGGCGTTGTTCCTTTAGTTCGTTCAATACAAGTTCGGCCATTCTACGAGCGCCGAATTCATTGAAATGGGTATTGTCGCGCCGGCCAACAGGATAATTGGGATGTTCCGCGGAATCCAGCTCGATGAACAGCCATTTCGTCCCGCCGGGTCCCAGCTCCTGGTATAAGTCCCTGCTCTTCTTATCCAGATCGATGACCGGAACCTTATATTCATTCCCTACTTCCAATACAGCCTTTGTATACTCCACATGCGTCTCCTTTGCATTTCCGTCCTTATCGAAATTTCTGCGGCTTACAGGCGTGATCAGGACAGGGATCGCTTTTTTGTTACGTGTCTCCGTAATAAACTTTATCAGGTTGTTCTTGTAGTCCGGCAGAGGCGTGTACCGGTCGGCATACTGCGGCGCATTGGACTCGTCATTATGCCCGAACTGGATCAGTACATAATCCCCCGGTTCCAGGCTGTCGGCGATGGGCTGCCACCTGCCTTCGCTAAGAAAGGTCCGCGTGCTCCGGCCACCTCTTGCGCGATTGTCGATAACCACCGACGAATCGAAATAATTTGCGAATGGCATACCCCATCCGTTGAGAGGTAATTGCTTCGTCGGATACAGGCACATGGTAGAGTCCCCGATCAGGTAAATCTTTATCTTTTTCGGCGGCAGTGAAAATGCCATCAGTAAAAATAATCCTGTCGTCCATAAGATCTTTGGTCTCCCTGTTCTCATAGCCTATTTACTTTTTAGATTGCTCACAACGATCCTGTCCGCCAGGCCCAGTTTCAGCGTTCGAATATCAGCCAGTACGATCTCGGCCATTTTCCGGGCGCCCAGTTCGTTAAAATGCGTATCATCCTGTTTGCCTTCCGGATAATTCGGGTTTTGGCCGGGCGTAAGGTAATTGAACAGGAGCTTACTATCCTCCGGTCCGAACTGCCGGATCAATTCCTTGCTTTCCCTATCCAGGTCGATCAGGGGCGTGTTTTGTTCCGTAGCCGTCGCGCGCACGATGGCGGCATACGCTTCATGGGTCTCCTCCACATTCCCCGAGGCGTCGAATTTACGGCGGGTGACGGGTGTGATCAGCACGGGGATAGCCCTCTTATTCCTGGATTCTTTTATAAACCTCACCAGGTTGGCCTTGAACTCCCCTTCGGGCGTATAATTTGCTTTCGTAGGCACTTCGTCGTTATGACCGAATTGAATAAAGACATAATCGCCTTCCTTCAGATCCTGTTCAACAGCCTGCCAGCGCTGTTCGGCGATAAAGGACTTCGTACTCCGCCCGTTCTTCGCCCGGTTGTCCACCTTGACCGTCTCGTCAAAAAAAGCGGCAAAAGGCATACCCCAGCCGGTTTCGGGGTATGCCTTCACTTCTTTGTCGGACATCGTGCTGTCTCCGATAAGATATACTTTAATAGCTGTCTGCCGTGCCGGCAAGCAGGCCAGCAAGGTCAAAAATACGATCGTTCTCATGCAATATTCCTGTTTTAATAACCATAATCCTGGGTCAGCGCTCCACTGCTGGCCGTAAGCGTACTCGAATATAATGGATACAGCTCGCTATGATTCTTCTTGAATGCAAAGGCGAACAGGCTGGTATAGGTGGTATTGAAGCCACTATAGCCCACCCAGCTCACCTTCGTCGTACCCGTGGGCGTTGCTGCCGGTGCAGGACGATATAAGGAATTAGCCCAGATCTTCGAATCATCGGCCGTAGTATTGTTAAAATAATACATGGATTTTGGTAATGAATCGATCAGGCAATACGCAGGGGGCGGGGCCATGTAGCTTGGCGCGTTCATAGCCAGCGGCACCGTGGCGCCCATATTGGCAAGGTTGACCTTTGTCTCATTGATCGCCGTCTCCAGGAGATTCCAGCGGATCAGGTCATATTTGCGGATCGCCTCGTCCCCGAATTCCAGCCAGCGTTCACGAACGATGAACTTAAAGAAGGCGTCGTGTGCGGAAGGTATAGTTGGCACTAGGGCCTGGTTGCCGCCATGCGCTCTTTTACTGACCTCGTTCACCGCCGCAATATCATCCAGGGAAGCGAAGCCGTTGATCTCATTATCTGCTTCGGCATACATCAACAGCACGTCGGAGAATCGTATCAATACCCAGTTGATACCCGATTGCAGGGTGGACAGCAGGGGATTGACGGGATTGCTCCACCATTCCCTCCGGTATTTTCCATCGGGGAAATTATTGATATTATGACCGGTGCGGGTCACGAGGTCCGCCTTGGTCTCATAGGGCGCGCCCGTTACATCCCTGCGGGTATCCGTCGAGTCGAAAGAATAGTAATAGGTAGGCAGTACCGACAGCCCCCCATTGGAACTGGCGCCGACCTTGGTCCCGTTAAACACCCCGATCCTTCCGTCCGTAGACCCCGTGTTACCCCCTTCGGCGACCTGGAAAACAAATTCCCCGTTCGGCTCGTTGGCGTTGCGTCCGCAAACATAGGTTTGCCAGAGGGCCTTATAGCTGGGATTCAGGTTGTGCTGGTCGCGGCGGGCCATGATCTGTGCGCATTCGTCGCGGGCGATCTTATAATAGTTCATATAATCCGCCGGTCTTGCCATCACCTGTCCATAGCTGCTGCTGGCCCTTCTCAGCGAATAGCCTCCGCGGGTCAGTGCGATCTTTGCGCGTAAGGCCTTGACGGCTCCTTTTGTAATACGTTCATCCGCTCCGTCGCCCAGCGCGCCGACCTCTGTCCTCCAGGGTACAAGGTCTTCCGCGATCAGCAGGTCGTTGAGGATATGATCATAAATGGTATCCCGGTCCGTCTTGGGTAAAAAAGTGGTCTTTTGTTCGGCCGATGGGATCCAGGGGGCGGGCAGATCGCCCCAGTTGCGTACGAGATCCATGTAAAATTCCGCACGCAGGGTCAGCGCTTCTCCATAAAGTCTCCTCAATTCACCCTTGTCTTTGTCGCTCCCCTTCGTATACAACTCCATTTTCGGGATTTGTCCGATACAGATATTCGCCCGCTCGATGCCTGAATACATATTGCCGTAAGCTGCGGCGAGTCCCCCATTGGTGGAGGTAATATTGTACCGTGCGAGATCCCTCCGTTCTCCGTCCTGCGTATTTCCGCCGGCGCCCATCATTTCATCCGTATCGAAAGGATAGTACATGCTGTAATAGAGTCCGTAGGAATTCGCGCCGGATAGATTATTATACGTGCCGATGACCGCTGATTTGGCATAAGGGACATTGCTAAAAATAAAATCCTGGCTAAAGGAGGACTTGGGTTCGGGGGACAGGTATTTTTTACAGGCCACCCCGATGATCGAGCTGCCGAAGGCGACAGCCAGTAATATACTTGATGTATTTTTCAATGATCTTTTCATAAAAAATAATTTAGAAGCTAACATTTAAACCTACCACGTATGTACGTGCCCTTGGATAGGCGGCGTAATCGACACCCGCCGTGACCGGCGTCGACCGCCGGGTACTCACATCGGGATCAAACCCGCTATAGCCCGTGAGCGTTCCCAGGTTATTACCGGTGACAAAGACACGGAGACTATTGATCTTCACTTTCGAGAGTAAGGTCCTGGGCAGGGTATAACCGATCGTAACGTTATTCAGCCGTATGAAAGATCCGTCCTCCATAGCGTAGGACTGGCTGTTATCCCATTCGATCCCTTGTGTCGGTATCCAGTATTTTGCATGGGGATTGAGGGCAGTCAGCACATCGGGAGCGGCGCCGATCGCTCCGATCGCGCTGGTGGGAGTTCCTTCTATCTGTACACCGGTGGCAGGGTCTACGGTACGCCAGCGCTGGTTGAAGGTGCTCAACAGGTTCGCTCCGTTGGTATAGGTACTGGTGAATTCCAGTTTATTGTAATTGGCTACCGTATTCCCGTAGGAAAAGTTCAGGAACAGGCTCAGATCGAAGCCCTGGTAATTGAACTGTTGGCCAAAGCCGCCGATGAACTTCGGCAATGCATGACCGATCACGGTATAATCCTTTGCATCGATAACGCCATCCGCCAAAACATCTTTGAATTTCTGTGTGCCCGGCTCCACAATGGTGGAAGAGATAGCAGAAGTAGGGACTCCTTTTTTCAAGGTATATTTTGTCGTCGCCCAGGGATACAGGGGGTTGCTAAAAGCGGCCGCATCGAAGTCCGACACCTGGTAATACCCATCGTTCACGAGACCGTACATCGTGCCTACCTGTTCGCCCACCTTAACGAGGAAATCTGCGGGTTGCTGCGAGGAATTGAAATAGCCCGAGTTGGTCACGAATTGCTGTTGCGCGCCCAGGCTCTTAATGATATTCTTGTTAAAAGAGATATTGAAATTACCCGTCCACCGGAATTTCCGCGTCTGCATGATCGTACCCGTCGCTGTCACTTCGAGACCCGTATTTTGGGTGGAACCCACATTCTGGAATTGGCTTGTATATCCGGAGTTGGTGGGGATCGTATTATTCAGCAGGAGATTGCTGGTGGTATTGATATAGAAATCCGTCGTCAAATTGAGTCGGCCTCTCAACAGACTCGCATCCAGGCCAATGTTCCGGGAGATCTGCGATTCCCATTGCAGGTTGGGATTACCCAGGCCCGCCGTGGCAGACCCGAAGGTAAAGCCTTCGTTCAGGTAATAAGGCCGGCCCGAAGCAAAGAAATTACCAAAGGAATAGGGTGTGATCCGGTTGTTCCCGACAGACCCATAACTTGCTCTTAATTTCAGGTCCGTAAAAACATTCTGTTCTTTCATGAAATTCTCATCCGAAATACGCCAGGCGACGGACCCGGAAGGGAAATACCCCCATTTATGCAAAGGCCCGAAGATCGAGCTGCCGTCCGCCCGGAAATTGGCCGTGGCGAAATACCTTCCTTTATAATTATAGCTGATGCGTCCGAAATAGGATAGGTTCTGGACGGGGACTTCCGAAGCCGTCGGTTGAAGGATCGACTGCGCCAGCGTATAGTTGGCAAAGGCCTGTTGGGGGGAAGTACCTACCGGGATACCGTGCAATTCCAGGAAGCTGGCTGTCGTATAGGTCTGATAGGTCTCCTGTCCTACCAGGACATTGAGGCTATGCTTCGATCCGAAAAGGCTTCTGTTACTATATTCCAGTACATTGGAATTATTGATCGTACGAATGCTGCCGGTAGTCACCGAAGCGATCGCCTGGTTGCCGCCATTCGCCCTTGCATTAGCCGTGGCCGTATCGTCGAACAGCCGGGAGGTTAAGTTGTTAAAATCCACTCCCACCACTGATCGGATGGTGAGGTTCGAAATGATCGTATAACTTACGTTCATGTTCAGGTTCAATACATTATTCGATCTTCTCCGGTATTCGGAGGATAATAACTTTAAAGGATTGATCAGCGCCAGCCCATTCGAGTTCGTAGCCGTATATTGGTTGGGGTCAAAATACTCATCGTCCTGTCCTGGCAATAAGAGCGGCTGATAGCGGACGATCTGGCGCATATTATTCAGACCGGCGCTGCCGGGATCCGTTGTACCCTGGCCGCTGATGACATTGTTGTTATAGCGGACGTTGAAGCCGACCTTCAGCTTGTCGCTTGCCTGGTGATCGAAGCGGAAATTGACCAGGCCTCTTTTGTAGTTGGTGAATTTCAGGATACCGTCCTGGTTGTTATAGGTAACGCTCAGGTTATACTGCGTTTGTTTGGTGCCTCCCGATGCGCTTACATTATGTGTCTGCATGAAGGCATTCCCACCGAACAATTTATTTTGCCAGTCTACATTGGGTACCTGTCTGAACGAATCGATCCGGCTATAGGGGTCCCCGGTGTGGTAATAGCGGCCGATCACCGATGTATCGCCCCCAAACTTGGACCGTTCGTATTGAAATTCGACAAAATCAAAGGGATCCATAACAGGCAGTTCCTTTGGTAATTGCTGGATCCCGATGCTGTTATTATAAGCCACGGTGGTCCTTCCATTCGTGTTCCTGCCGCCCTTGGTCGTAATGATCACGACTCCGTTGGAGCCGCGCGCCCCGTAGATAGAGGTCGAGGCGGCGTCCTTCAATACATCGATGGATTCGATATCCTGGGGCGACAATACGTTCAGCGCATTATCCAACTGGACGCCATCCACGATATACAACGGCGATCCGCTCTGCGTAATGGACGTCCGTCCACGTATATAGATATCCGCAGCTGCGCCGGGCTGCCCGTCCGCAACGGTGATCTGGACACCGGCCAGTTTGCCTTGCAAGGCTTCCGCGCCTGACAAGGTAGGGTTATCGCGGAGATCCTTTGCCGTTACCGAAGAAACGGCGCCGGTGAGGTCCCTGCGGGGCACAGTCTGGTAGCCGATGATCACTACGTCTTCCAGTTCTTTGGCTTGTTTTTTTAATTTGGCTGTGATCTCGGTGGTGGAGGCGGAGGTCAACGGGATGGAAAGGGATCCATACCCGGAATGAGAGATCAGCAGGTTGTGCTTTTTCCCGTCTGCGGGGAAGGTCACTGTGAAAGAGCCGTCCGGACCGGTGGAAGTTCCTTTACCGGTGCCCGAGAGGACGACAGAGGCGCCGGGAACGCCCATACCTGTACTGTCTTCTAGTACTTTACCTCTTATAAGGGTTTGCGCCTGTGAGACGACCTGCATAGTCGTAACCAGGAGCAGGAGAGTGATAATTCTCTTCATATGGCAGTTTGAGTTTTTTAGAATTGTGCAATCGTCACCCAATGCTACGAAACATATCTGCCATAAGTGGTGAGTATCAAGGAGTTTATTTACGCAATCGTTCCCGGCAACGAGTGCAGGGAGATGGGCGACGGATGAACCAGAGGCATCTTTCCGAGCGGATGGGGGTGAATACACGGTATATCAATCGGGGAAATCCCCGTTTGGTAAACTCCCAAAATAAATGAACATTGTATCTACATATTTTTAACCCCTAAACCTTTTTTATGGCAACTATCAACCAAGAGCCAACTGAACTAACAAAAGAAGAACTGCTGAAAAAATTCAAGAAAAGAGGCGTTATTATACGCATTCTCTCCATTGCAGTCGCCGTCTTTTTGCTCATCTTTCTTTGGGAAATAGAAAATACAGTTAATTTTCTTCCGGGTGAAGGAGGGCCCCAACATAAACCTTACTATGATGCACAAGGCCAAGTTAAAAAATTCAGGAATAAATTTATTAACTTACGGAGAAAATCAAGAGGTGTATATTATGATACCGGTGGTTTCAGAGCATTCATTGATAGTTTTTCTTCTATCGTTGCTTCAGAGTCGGCTAACAAACCTCCAATACCTGACACGTTAAAATGGGTAGTCGGATTCTATTGGATGATGACGCCCGACTCACTGGATAAAGGGATATTTAAGAACGATTTTTGCATTGCCCCCACATTGGTAAGCAAAAAATATCCGAGAATTGTTAAAGACTATTTTGACACTTCAAACAATACGCTATATAATCATTCCATAGATGCAAAAATAAGACACTTACTAGTACCAAATGACGATGGCAATGCTTACGATGCCGGCACCTTATGGCCCTAACGAATTAAATCCATCCCATGCCTTTCCCTTTTGTGATCCTCTTCGAAGCTGCCTGTTTAGTGTTTTCGATTCTTTTCCTCGCCAATAAAAAAGTGGGGTGGTGGCGAGCATTTATTGCGTTCCTATTGCTAACCGTATGTGTAGAAACAGCGGCATACGCCATCGTCGTATTGTCCCATCGAACAAAAAGCAATCATTGGCTGCACAACCTGTTCCTTCCCGTCGAAACGGTTTTCACCGGATGGATCTTATATAAGATAAGTATCACCTATTTCAACAGCAAGCCCTGGACCCTGACAGGGCTTGCTGTTTTTTTCTTCCTTTATTTTTACGAAAGTATAAGAAGCGGCTTTACCGAATACAGTATCCTCGCGAATAGCATGGCTTCTGTCTGGATCATCATCATGTGCTGCCTCTACTATTATTACTTATTAAAACAGGATGAATACATAACTATTACTAAACATGCCGCTTTTTGGATCGTTGCCGGGTGCTTTTTCTTTTATTTTGGCACTACTGCCTGCAATCTGTTCTATATTTACCTCGAATCCATTAATATTAAACAAAAGATCCCAATCCGTTTTTTCATTTTCGCGGCGCTGAATTTTATCTTTTATGCGTCCTGGAGTTATGCATTCCTATGCAAGTATCGGCAAACGATATAATCCTGATCGTCATCACCATCACCAGCATCTTTTTGCTGGCAGCGGCTTTTCTATTATTTTATGTGAGCCTCTACAACGAAAGGAAGAAAAAGCATCTCGAAGAAAAGGTGAATATGAGCCGGGAATTTGAAAAACAGTTAATGCAGGCACAATTGGAGGTTCAGGAATATACATTTGGCGCATTAAGTGAGGAATTACACGATAATATCGGGCAGTTACTAAGTTCTACAAAAATGTTACTGAGTGTGACGGAAAGAACAATCCCCCAGGTGCCAGATTCCCTTAAAACCGCGACGGAAACATTAAGCAAGGCCATCCTGGATCTGCGGTCCTTGTCCAAATCTCTCAATCAGGAATGGCTGCATCAGTTCAACCTGATAGAAAACCTACATACGGAATCAGACCGGATCCTGGCATCCAAGCAAATACAGGTCTCATTGGATACTCCTATTCAAAATCTACCTCTGGAGCCCCAGGAACAGGTGATATTGTTCAGGGTATTGCAGGAGGCATTACAAAACAGTATTAAGCACGCGCATGCCACCGAGATCCTGATAACCATTCAAACAAGAGATAATAAGATCTATCTTGATCTTACAGACAATGGCCCTGGCTTTGACGTAACCAAGGTTTCCCGCTCCGGTGTGGGGATCATAAACATGAAACACCGGATCAAATTACTGAATGGAGATATTCAATGGCAATCCAACGTCCCTTCAGGAACAAAAGTCCTTATTTCTTTACCTTTCCTAAACCGAAGATCATGATACAAATTGGCATCGTTGATGATCACCAGCTATTTCTTAAGTCACTTGGTCTGCTTATTGAGAGCATGAAAGATTGCAAAATTGTTATTGAAGCTTTGAATGGGAAAGACCTGATCAAAAAAATGGAAGTGGCCAAAACTTTGCCCGATATATTATTTATAGATGTGACGATGCCAGTAATGGATGGACCGAGCACGGCTGTGTATGTAAATAAGCATTTCCCATCGATAAAGACTGTCGCCCTTTCTATGAAGGATGATGATCTCAACATTATCCGGATGTTAAAAGCTGGTTGTTGCGCCTATTTGTTGAAAGATATTCACCCGGATGAATTGGAAAAGGCCTTAACCGAAGTGCAGGCCAAAGGATTTTACAATGCCGACGCCTTTAATATTAATTATCGCCGGCTCATTCTAAAGGTCAATGAAAATGAAGCCCTGCACATTACAGACAGGGAACAGAATTTTTTACAACTGGCCAGCAGCGACCTCACCTACAAGGAGATTGCTGCACAAATGTTCTTATCCGAAAGAACCATCGATGGTTACCGGGAATCTCTCTTCGAAAAACTGAACGTTAAGAGCCGCGTAGGAATGGTCCTCGAAGGCATTCGCCGCAATCTAGTCGTCCTTTAGCACTCTTATTTTCGTGTATCAAATGATTACCTCCAAAGGGGGAAATTCCCGTATTTATACCGCCTCTTTCTCGTTCATCCTCCTTCTCCGAACGAGTAGTTTAGCCTTTTAATTATTCCCTCACCAAAAAAATATTGCATGCGCCAGATCCTTCTCTTCTGCATCGTTACTTTGCTCTTTTCCCGTGAAGTCTTTTCACAATCATCGGGGATCAGCCGAATCCCCGCGGTGAAAAACACCAACAAGAATCCAGCACAGTTAGCACTACAAAAGCAACTTCAAAAAACACTTCAAAATGTATCTCAGGATCCTGAAAAACAAAAAAAGATATCAGAAATGTTAGGTCAGGGGGCCAGGACCATGGCCAGGAAGGAAATGTCAACAGAGCTCGATACAAAAGGTGTTTCTAAAGAAATCCAAAAACAAATACAAGCAAAAATAGATTCATTACAGGAAAAAATAGATTCATTGCAACCAAAAGACTCTTTCCCCATCCATGCCCTCCCTACTTATGGAATATATGGAGTAGGAAATGTCAATACGGAAACTTTCTCTAACCTGAACTCTTCCGGAAAACTCGCAGGATATATACGACCCTATAAAGGCGACAAAAGCTATGTAACGATCAATTTTTCGTTCAATGTCAACGCAACCAATACCGATAGCCTGCTCGCCAGCACATTCCTATTCCCGGATGTAGGCAACAATTCTTCTTATTTTAATGTCGATTGGACCTTTAAGCTGCCTGCCTCTCATGGCCAGGATATACACTTACTAACTCCTTTCTTCGAATTTTCGAATAAAACGATCAAAGGAAGACTAGCGGATTCATCCAGGAACTTTTATACTTTAAGTTATGTGCTCGGATTGCGATATCAATATTTGTTCATCGACAAGGATGACAAGGTCTCTTTTTCCATAGCGCCCTTCTACTCTCTCATACACGTACCCCGGCAGAATAAATCGGATTATAAATATTTATTTACCGGCGACCCTCTTTCGTCCGTCGGAAACAATGTAGGTGCGTTAGGTGTTAAAGTCACTTTCCAATATAATAACTTTTCAATATTCGCTGATTACCGGACTATTCTGAGTAAAAATGTCCCTGACAAACTCACGGGCTTTCATCCCAATATAGGGGTCATCTTTAATGCGGAGATCTTCGAGCGATGAGGCTCATATTGAGGAGGGGCGTCAGACCACATCCCCATAGATCGTCCCTTCCCGCAATCTCAACGACATCCCCTGTCTGCCGGCGAAATGGCTCCGGATCTCCGCGAGGATGGAAAGGGCGATCTCTTCCGGTGTAGCGGCCCCGATATCGAGGCCGGCAGGAGAATAGATACGTGCCAGGTCGGCATCGGAGACCGGATGACCTTCGGCTTCCAGTGCTGCGTACATTTTTTGGGTCCGGCTGCGCGGCCCCAGCAAGCCGATATAGGTCGCGGGAGTGTGCAATGCCTTGCGCAGATTGTGCAGGTCCGTTTTGTAATCATGGGACATCAGGAGTACGGCCGTAAAGGGATCGATCAGGGGCGCCTTCTCTTCCTTGTGATCCAATACCCTTGTAGCGATCGAGAACAGCGACCGATCCGCCTTGACGGTGTTGGTCACGATGGTAGTGTCCCAACCCAGGTCCTTTGCGAGTTGCAACAGCGGATAAATATCATTGTTACTGCCATAGGCGGCGACATGCAGGGCAGGCAGGATCATTTCGATAGCAACCTTCACTTCACCCTCCGGGGAAGCATAAGGGATCGTCCTTGACTGTAGCCCGGCGAAGCCTTTCTTTATATCCTCCAATACGGCCTTCGCCAGGCTGGGAATTGAAAAAGACCGGAGGGAGGGTTCATCCTGCCTGTATAAAAGAGCTTGCCCCAGGACCTGCATGGAGGGTGGGCAAGCCGTGATGGCCACCATACAGGCGGGCGCACGGGTGTCTGTAATAGCAGACAATAGCTGCACGGGATTATTCGGGTCTTCCGGATGCAGGGGGGTGAACAGTACGTCGATGATCCCCTGGCAACCCAGTCCTACTCCTACCTGGTAGTCATCATCCTGCATCGTATCATAGGTAATGACCGAAGGTTTTCCGAGCGCCATCGCTTTTTGGGCGCGCCGTAAGGCATCTCCTTCCAGACAGCCTCCGCTGATACCGCCGAGATAAGTGCCGTTATCCAGCACCAGCATGCGCGCTCCCACCCTGCGATAGGAAGAACCCTCCACCCGGACCAAGGTAGCGAGGGCCGCACCGGTCAGGGAAAAGTCGATCGTTTGATAAGCCTTGACAATAGATCGGATCTCTTTCATCGTTTTGTTCCTTTCACAACTTACTAAAGTTCTACGACTTTGGGTTTCACCCGGCGCCCTTATGGACTCAGTTTTTTCTTAGCGCCCTCCCATCCTTTTCTTTATTTCCATTATCAATAGCCGATCCCTACTTTTGGCGCCTGACATAAAAAACGATCAAAAAATAAAATAGCGGATATGAACTATAGAGATTTCCAGGGCACCGCAGTGGCAGAAGTAGGATTGGGCACCTGGCAATTGGGCAGTGCGGATTGGGGGAACATCGATAAAAAGGATGCCTTAGCTATTTTAAAGGCTTATACTGACACAGGAGGTAATTTTATAGATACGGCCGATGTCTATGGGATGGGGGTCAGCGAGTCCGTGATCGGAGATTTCTTAAAGACGCAACCCGGGAAGGAGATCTTTGTCGCCACAAAGCTTGGCAGGAGGCAGGACCCGCCCAACGGGTGGCCGCAGAACTTCACGTACGATGGTATGAAACGCCATACGGAAAATTCTCTGCAGCACCTGGGTCTTTCACAGTTGTTCCTGCAACAATTGCATTGCATTCCTACTGAAGAAATGCGTAAGGGAAAAGTATTCGACCACCTCCGCAGCCTGCAGGCAGAAGGATTGATCCGCCATTTCGGCGCCAGCGTGGAGACCTCGGAAGAAGCCCTTCTCTGTCTTGAGCAGGAAGGCCTGGCTTCTTTGCAGATCATTTTCAACCTGTTCAGGCAACACGTAGCAGATGAGCTGTTTGAAAAAGCCGCTAAAAAAGGCGTAGCCCTGATCATCCGTGTGCCCCTTGCCAGCGGCTTGCTCTCCGGCAGCTATACAAAGGATACGCATTTCGCCCCTTCCGACCACCGTAACTACAATGCCAATGGCGAAGCCTTTAATACCGGGGAGACCTTTTCCGGCGTCCCCTTTGAAAAAGGTGTTGATCTTGCCAAAACGATCAGCCACCTGCTGCCCGATCATCATACGGCTGCATGGGCCATCCGTTGGATCCTTGACCACCCCGCGGTGACCACCGTTATCCCCGGCGCCAGTAAAATAAGCCAGGTCGACTCCAATGTTTCCGCATCGGCCAGACCTCCTCTCTCCCCGGAATTGCATCGGCAGTTAAAACAACTCTACCAGGAACAGATCCGACCAGCCATCAGAGGTCGCTATTAAACTATAAATCCCATAGCTAAAACCTTTTAGGAGTAAAGTTCGACCCACGCGGAGTTTACAAAAGAAAAAATCCTGTAGTCTTTTCAGGCTGTCGGGGTGTTCTTGAATTAGGGGTATCTATTTGAAAAATAATAAGTGTATTCCCTAGGAAATTCTTGGTTAGTTTACGCCCATTTCTTAACTTTTCACTAGAAAACCTTACCAATTACTTAAACCATCCTGTATGTACCACTTTTTTAAGGTCGGCGAAGAAGTCACCTTTCACAGCCTCGCAGATATCCGGCTCATCGTAGAAGATATCAACGAGACGAATGGCGGCGTCCGATGTAAATATTTTGACGAGAACCTCCGACGATTTATAAAACTTACGCTCCCAGCAGATTCTCTCACGCGGAGCAAAAATCCCCCGGATAACAGGAAAATTCAAAGCAATAAGTAAATAGTGAGGCCGCCTCCTTTCAGGGAATAGCGATCCGAATTGTATCTTAGGGTATGAAACGATCTCCCCTGCTCCTTATTGGCTTCCTGGTAACGGGACTTTTCACCGGCCAGGCACAATCCAAACATCCTGCCGCCTATTTTCCTCCCAGGGGAGAATGGCAGCATCGTTCCCCATCCACCCTGGGCCTGGATTCCACCGGCCTGCAGGAAGCTATTCGGTTTGCCCGGGAGAATGAGGCAAAAGGCCCCCGCAGCATGGAACTATCGCAGGCTCAGACCTTTGGCAGAGAGCCCTTTGGCGGCGGGATCGGTCCTTTTGCAGACCGGGGCGACCCTACGGGGATCATCATTTATAAAGGATATATCGTCGCGGAATGGGGCAGTCCCCTGCGGGTAGATATGACTCATAGCGTTACGAAGAGCTTTCTGTCCAGCGTGGTCGGCCTGGCCTTTGACCAGGGATTGATCCGCAGTGTCAACGACACCGTTGCCGCTTATGTCCCGCCGATAGAAGTATACAACCCCGCCGCGATCGACCGCAAAGCGGAAGATCTCGGACAGGCTCAGTTGCTCTACCCCTTCTCCGGATCTCATAACAGCCTGCTCACCTGGGATGTACTCTTACGCCAGACCAGCGATTGGGAAGGTGTTTTATGGGGCAAGCCCGATTGGGCCGACCGCCCGTCAGGCAAGCCGGAGGAATGGCTTAGCCGGAAAAGGAATGCGCCCGGCGCAGTTTGGAAATACAATGATGTCCGCGTGAACGTATTGGCACTGGCCGTCACGAGCGTATGGCGGAAACCGCTGCCGGAAGTATTGAAGACCTATATCATGGACCCTATCGGAGCTTCCAATACCTGGCGCTGGAATGGCTATCGGAATTCCTGGATCGTGCTGGACGGACAGCCCGTACAATCCGTCAGCGGTGGAGGTCACTGGGGAGGCGGCATGTTCATCAATGCCTACGATATGGCCCGCTTTGGCCTGCTGACCCTGCACCGGGGAAATTGGAACGGACGGCAATTGCTTTCCGAACAATGGGTAAAACAGGCCTTGACGCCTACGACCGCCAACACAGGTTATGGTTATATGAACTGGTTCCTCAACACAGACCATAAGCTGATGCCGAGCGCACCGGCTACCGCCTTTGTTCATATCGGGAATGGAGCCAATCTCATTTATGTAGATCCCGAACACGATCTCGTGGCGGTCATCCGTTGGATAGAAAGTAATTCCCTGGACGGGATGGTAAAAAGGATCTTAGCGGCGATCCGCTAATTCCTTATACCGCAGCATGGCTTCAATAAAGTAATAATCCGCATAGGTCAGGGGCACATCCACTTCCGATTTCCCAGGCAAATGGCCTACGCTATGTCTTAACAGGAATCCCCCGTTGGAGCCTACTACCGCCTTATAATTATTGGAGGAGAGCGTGACGATGATCTGTTCCGCCACACTGAGGTATTCCTTTCCTTTTTGCAAGTCTACATAATGGCTAAGTTCGATCAGGGCAGAGGCCATGATGGCGGCAGCCGAAGCGTCCCGGTAAGCACCGGGAATACCCGGAGCATCAAAATCCCAGTAAGGGATCTTATCGGCGGGCAATCGCGGATGACTAAGAAGGAAATGGGCGATATCTTCAGCCTGCACAAGGTATTTAGGGTCCCGCGTTGAACGGTAAGCCATCGTATACCCATAAAGCCCCCAGGCCTGTCCTCTTGCCCAGGCCGAAGAATCTGCGTAACCCTGAGCCGTTCTTTTCGCGATCACCTCTCCCGTAGCCGTATCGTAATCGACTACATGAAAAGAACTATGATCCGGACGGTAATGATTGCGCAGCGTTGTATTGGCATGGGTAACGGCTATCCGGTAAAAAGAAGAATCCCCACTGAACCGGGTAGCCCAGAACAGAAGTTCCAGGTTCATCATATTATCGATGATCACGGGATATTTATAAATCTTATTATCCCAGGATTTGATGCAGCCGACCGTCGGATTGAAGCGCGTCGACAAAGACTTCGCACTCGTCAGCAGGATCTCTTTATAATCCGCTGAAGGCAGGAGCCCCTTCCCTACAAGACGCTCCGCATTCCCGTAGCTGCAAAACATCATAAAACCCAGGTCATGTGTGCCCTTATTATACTGTTCTTTTTCCAGGAGCTTTAGTCTCTTTAAAGCCTCCCTTAACAAGGCCGTATCCCGGGAGAATTCATACAGGTACAAAAGGCTGCCGGGATAGAACCCGCTGCACCACCACCTTGAGTCGCTCGTCTCCAGTTTATCTGTATTGGGATAATAGGTCTTAGGCATCCGGTCGGCCGGAAGATGATCCATCAAGACCTTATACTGATTGCAAGCCTGGCGGAGATTGCCATCGATGAGACGGACCAGGGCGGGTTTGGGCTGGAGAACGGCTTTTTTCTGTGCCTGAACAGATGGGCTGGTCAGCAATATGCCGCCTGCTACCAAAAGAGTCAATAGGTTCCTGTGCATGTAACAAAAATAGCGGGTAATTCAATATGATCCCCGGTCAGCTACGAAAACGTTGTAGTATCCCCCTCTTAATCAATGGAATGATCTCCGGGCGTATCCAGTCCGCGCCAGATCTTTTGTGAGGTCCATAGTTCCGGAGGAGCAGACCAGAATGCATCCGTTGCCGGCAGGCCGAGCGGCAGTAATAGTTCGGAACAGATATACAGGCTGCCTGTCGTGTTATATACATCTGCGAGATCGGGTTGCGCTCCGTAAACGCCGATATTCAGCCAGCCTTCTTTCGTAAACGTAGAAGGGGATTCCATCGTTTTTTTCAGGACGGCGGTCAGGGCGCACCGGACCTGTGCGGGACTGAGTTGGGAAGGAAGTCGCTTTCGCCATGCCATATCGGCCAGGTGATGAAAGGCCGCGCCCCTGTATACGATCGATCTCCCCGTGGCGGGATAGCTGCCATCGGTATTGATCAGCCGCTCCTGTATGATGGCATATCGTTCGCTGCGGGCCTTCAGCCGGGGGACGAGCCAGTCATAGTCCTTACTTTTTTCACTCACGACTTCCAATATTTCCGCCAGGTAGGGATGGATGACAAAGCTGTTGTAATAGTCCCAGTGAAAAGGAGGACCGTCGGAGTAGACCCCGTCTCCCACATACCATTTTTCCAATTGCCGCAGGCAATAATCCACCCGCATGGGATCCCATTGATACCCGTAATGACAGAAAAAGACTTCGATCATGCCGGAGAATAACAACCAGTTCGTGTAGCCGGGTTTGATCCCCCTCGTAAGCCTCAATGCGTCTACGACCTGCCTGCGGGAGGTCGTATCGAGATGATTCCATAGCCAAGGGCAGCGTAAAAGACCAAAAGCAAAAAAAGAGGCATCTACCAGGCCCTGACCGGGTCGTTCCCAGGCCATATAATCTTTCGCTGCCGGATCTACCGCATGGGAGATCGCCGGTAATGCCCATTGCCGGTATTGTTCACGCAAGGCGATCTCTTTCGGGGAGCCGCCTTCTCCATTCAGCCAGGGGGCGATGCCGCTCAGTATCCTCCCAAAAGCTTCGAGGGGAGCAGCCAGGGCCCTTGACTCCGCATTGTCGGTCCTTTTGGAAAGGGTGGATGGGAGGGCTGGTCGCAGCCGGTCGTTAGCAAGGTTCGATAAGATGGGACGGGCCAGGCGGTCGAGCTGGCTAAGCCAAAAATCCCGGTCCCTATCGCCTGCAGGCGCCTGCGCCGTTAGCTTAAAAGAGAACAGCAGCAGGAATACACCGTATCGGACGGGGACAGGATAGCTCATAACACTAAATTACAGAAAGATTCCTTAGTACCCGGATGGAGGTATCGGCAGGATCAGGTGTGTATTAGAAGAACGTCGAAAAGGTCATTTCCTGAAAAGAGGTTAAATTCGCAGGTTCAGGACAAGGACTCTTAAACTTTGCATGGAATGAACGAAAAGCTGCATCAACTGGCCCGGGAACTGGAAGGAGAATTATATACGGACAGCACTATGCGTACCCTATACGCCACGGATGCCTCAGCCTACCGCGAAATGCCTCTTGCGGTAGCCATCCCCCGGTCTGTAGAAGACATCAAGAGACTGATCGCTTTTGCCCGCTCGGAAAAGACCTCGCTCATCCCCCGCACCGCCGGGACTTCGCTGGCCGGCCAGGTCGTAGGGAATGGCATCATTGCCGACGTGTCCAAAAATTTCACCCGCATACTGGAATTGAATACAGAAGAGAACTGGGTCCGCGTACAGCCCGGCGTCATAAGGGACGAATTAAACATGTTCCTCCGGCCCCACGGCCTTTTCTTTGGCCCCGAGACCTCTACGGCCAACCGGGCCATGATCGGCGGAATGGTAGGCAATAACTCCTGCGGTTCGAATTCGGTCGTTTACCGCAGCACCCGGGAACACCTGCTGGAAGTAAAAGCCCTGTTGAGCGATGGGTCGGAAGTCCTTTTCAAGTCCCTGAGCCTGGATGAATTCCATGCCAAATGTGAAGGCCTGCACCTGGAAGGGCAGATCTATAAGACCCTTCGCAGCCTCCTGGGTAACACGAACAACCAGGATGAGATCCGAAAGGAATTTCCAAAGAAGAGCGTTGAAAGAAGAAATACCGGATATGCTCTCGACCTGCTGGTGGAGACGGCCCCTTTTACCGCAGGAGGGCCCAATTTCAATTTCTGCCAGCTCATCGCGGGCTCGGAAGGCACCCTCGCCTTTCTTACGGAGATCAAACTGAACGTAGTACCCCTGCCGCCCTCAGAGACGGGCCTGCTCTGCGTTCATTTCAACAGCATCGACGAATCCCTCCGGGCCAACCTCATCGCGCTGCAATATCATCCCAGCGCCAGCGAGCTGATCGACCATTATGTACTGGAATGCACCAAGGATAATATCGAACAAAGCAAGAACCGATTTTTCGTACAGGGCGATCCCGGCGCCATCCTCGTCGTGGAATTCCTTCGGAGCAACCGGGAAGAGATCATCGCTATTGCCGCCAAAGTGGAAGCCGATATGCGGGCTGCCGGACTTGGCTACCATTTCCCCCTATTATTCGGAGATGACACGAAAAAAATATGGTCCCTCCGCAAGGCCGGACTGGGACTGCTGAGCAATTTGCCCGGAGACGCCAAGGCAGTACCCGTCATCGAAGACACGGCCGTGGATGTCAACGATCTGCCGGCTTATATACGCGAATTCAATGAGATCCTGAAGAAACACGATCTATACTCCGTACATTATGCCCACGCAGGCAGCGGGGAACTCCATTTACGCCCCATCATCAATTTGAAGACGACGGAAGGCAACCGGCTCTTCCGGGTCATCGCCGAAGAGATCGCTACGCTGGTGAAGAAATACCAGGGTTCCCTCAGCGGAGAGCATGGCGATGGAAGGTTGCGGGGTGAGTTCATTAAACAGATGGTCGGTGAAAAGAATTATGCCCTGCTGAAAGAGATCAAACGTAGTTGGGACCCGGCAGGTATTTTCAATCCCGGCAAGGTCGTGGACACCCCGTCCATGAACTCCATGCTGCGTTACGAGCCCGGTCAGCAAACCCCTGCTTTCAAGACCGTCTTTCGCTTTGCCAACCAGGACATCCTGCAACATGCGGAACAATGCAACGGCTCCGGGGATTGCCGCAAGACCCATCTGTCCGGCGGCACGATGTGCCCTTCCTTTATGGCCACCCGCAATGAAAAAGAGACGACCCGTGCCCGGGCCAATATCCTCCGGGAATTCCTGACACATTCGGATAAGCCAAACCGTTATGACCATAAAGAGATCTATGAAGTAATGGACCTTTGCCTGAGTTGTAAAGGCTGCAAGTCGGAATGTCCTTCGAATGTGGATGTCGCCAAACTCAAGGCCGAATTCCTCCAGCACTATTATGACGCCAACGGCATCCCTTTCCGTACCCGGCTCATTGCGAATTTCACCCGCTCTGCCAGGCTGGGCGCATTGGCCCCCGGACTCTATAATTTTGTGACGGGCAATAAGCTCACCGGCAAATGGATCAAACAACTCTCCGGCTTTGCTACGGAACGGTCCATGCCCCTTTTATACAAAACCACTTTACGCAGTTGGTACAAAAAATATAAAAAAAATATACCCCTCACTACGGACCATTCTCCACTCGCCACCCCCCGCCGGGTGTATCTTTTCTGTGACGAGTTCACCAATTACAATGACACGGAGACTGGGATCAAGACCATCCTGCTGCTGGAAAAACTGGGGTATGAGGTATTGATACCAGAGCATGGGGAGAGTGGCCGCACCTGGCTTTCCAAGGGACTGCTCCGGCAGGCACAAAAGATCGCCAATGAGAATATCCGCCTGTTAAGCCCCCTGATCAACGAAGAAACGCCCCTGATCGGGGTCGAGCCTTCCGCCATCCTCACCTTCCGGGACGAATATATCGACCTGGCTGAAGATGCGCTGTTGGAGAAGGCAAAGGAATTAGCAAAGCATGTTTTCCTGGTGGACGATTTTATCGCCCGCGAGATCGATAAAGGAACTATCCGCCGCGAGCAATTCACGAAAGAAAAAAAGACGATCAAGCTGCATGGCCATTGCCAGCAAAAAGCCCTGTCTTCCATAGCAGGCTCTCTCAAAATAGTATCCTTTCCGGAAAACTATTCTGTATCTTCTATTCCTTCCGGCTGTTGCGGAATGGCCGGCTCCTTCGGCTATGAAAAAGAACATTACGACCTGTCCCAAAAGATAAGCGAACTGGTGCTCTTACCCACGGTCCGGCAACAGGGGGAAGAAGTGATCATCGCGGCGCCGGGCACCAGTTGCAGACACCAGATCAAGGACGGCACGGGAAGAAAGGCCCTGCACCCGGTAGAGATATTATACGATGCCCTGGCTCGTTAAATGCTTTCCCATTGGAAAGAGCAGTAAATTTGTCATACAAAACTATTCAAAGGACATGTCGCTGAGTAAAAAGATCAACCCCATTTTAAAGCCGAATAACGACACCGGCTTCGGGAATAATGCCAGCAGTTACGGCGGACGATTTATCAACCGGGACGGATCGTTCAACCTCCGGAAAGAGGGAGTGCCCTTTATAAGCCGCTACAGTATTTTTCACAATATGCTGACCCTGCCCAGGTGGAAGTTCATCTGCGTGCTCGTGCTGTTCTACTTCATCATCAACCTTATCTATACCAGTATCTACCTGATGATAGGCATCGACCAGTTCCAGGGAATGCTGGCCACTACCCCCTGGGGAAAGATCAAGGAAGTATATTTCTTCAGTACGGAAACCTTTACAACCGTGGGATATGGGCGGGTGAACCCTGTCGGCGACGGAGCCAATTTCGTGGCTTCCATCGAGGCGATGAGCGGGTTTCTTTCTTTCGCCCTCGCTACGGGTCTCATGTATGGACGGTTTTCCAAACCCCGTGCCTATCTTGCTTTCAGCGATCATGCCCTGGTCAGTCCTTACAAAGGGGGTAAAGCCCTGATGTTCCGGTTTGTCTCTTATAAGGATAACCACACCCTTACCAACGTGGATATCCGGGTAAATATAGGCTTGCTGGTGCAGGAGAACGGAAGGACCGAATACCGCTTCTACGATCTGCAGTTGGAACGCTCCCGGGTAGAAAGCCTTCCCATGAACTGGACGGTCGTACACCCCCTGGACGACTCAAGCCCCCTGCAGGGGTTCAATGAGGAAGATATGAAGGTCGCCGATGTAGAACTCTATGTGTCGATCCGGGCTTTCGACGATGTTTATTCCAATGTCGTTCAACAAAGGACTTCCTATACTTATGACGAGATCATATTTAACAGAAAATTCATACCCATGTACCGCGAGAGCGACGATGGCCGAACAACTATTTTGGAGTTGCATAAACTAAATGAATTTGTCGAAGTCCAAGCAACGTGACCGAGAAAAAAAACGACCATCATTCTATTTACGGAAGTAAGCCTAAAAAGTCGTAATTGCTTAGGATCCCCTATACATATATATGTTTATTATTATGGGTAGTGTCATATATCCCAGTTGAAGGGCAGGTATTCTCCTATGATCCGACCAGGCAGACCGACCTCGTCGACCTGGGACGAAGCTTTCTGAAGAACACGTATTCGCACCGGCTGGACACCAGCGCGCAAAAATCCGGCAAACTGCATATTTCCGCGCTCCCGGTGGTAGGATATACCTTGCAGACAGGGTTTGCCGGGGTCCTGAGCTCGAATTTTGCATTTTACACCAGTGACCATAGCCAGGCCAACCTTTCCAGTATCCTCACAAGCATCACCTATTCCCAATATGAGCAGGTCATCTTTCCCATCCAGGCCAATCTCTGGACAAAGGACAACCAATATAATATCGTTACAGACTGGCGCTATCTGAAATACCCTTCTTTCACATATGGGCTCGGAGGCAACACGGTGGCAGACAGCGGCTATAGCATCGATTATTCCTATTTACGTCTTCACCAGGCCATCCTGAAGAAATTCTCTAAAGACCTCTACCTGGGATTGGGTTACGATCTTGACTATTTCTGGAATATCAGTGAACTGGATCCTCCCGTTGGTAAACCCACCGATTTTCAACGATACGGGCTTCGACGAACCGAGCTTGCTTCCGGCATTTCCCTGCATTTTTTATTTGATTCCCGGCGCAACCAGATCAATCCCTCGAACGGTAATTATACCAGTATCACCTGGCGCCCCAACTTTACCTTCCTGGGCAGCGATGCCAACTGGCAAAGCCTGATCTTCGACCTTCGTAAATATATCCGCTTCCCGGAAAGCACACAGAATGTGCTGGCCATCTGGAGTTATGACTGGTTCACGACGGGAGGAGGGAATCCGCCCTACCTGCTCCTACCCAGCACGGGATGGGATGCTTACAGTAATACGGCAAGAGGATATATACAGGGGAGGTTCCGCAGCAGGAATATGCTCTACCTGGAATCGGAATACCGCTTCGGGATCACCCCAAATGGCCTGTTGGGAGGGGTCGTGTTCGCCAATGCACAGTCTTTTTCCGATCCGGCGGCTTCCAGCCACTTTCAAACGATCGCACCCGGATATGGGGCCGGTCTCAGGGTGAGCCTGAACAAGTTCTCCCGAACCAATCTCTGCGTAGATTATGGCTGGGGTCCTCATGGCTCCGGGGGATTTTTTGTCAACCTGGGAGAAGTATTCTAAATAAAAATGAAGCAGGCCGAGAACAACCCGCCGAGTTTTTGAGATTCACATGAGAAACTGTAGTAGAAACACCCGGCCTTGCCAATTGTACTACCCGCCGAAGAAATAAATCAAGGCATTTTTACCCGTACCACCGTAAAGGAATAAGGAGCAAGGGTTAAGGACAGTTTTTTATCCTTTAGCGCAACCTCTCCTTCCACCGGGCTAACCGCCATGGGCGCATCCAAAGAATTGACCTTATCCAATTGCGATGCTTTCAACACACTCACCGTAGCAGAAGGCGCCAGTTTACTGACCCCGTCGATCCGGACCGTGGGCGTTTGCGGGGCGGCGCCCGTATTAACGAGTTTGAGGATCAGGTCGTGCGTTCGATTATCGACACAGGCGGAACCAAACAAGCTTCCCTGTCCGGCAATGACCTGTTTATTGATCAGGGCCGGTACCACCACCGTACCCTTATTATTGGAGAATAATTTCTGCACATAGTAATCGGGGGTCCCATAAGAACGGAGATTATCATACCAGATCAGGTCCGGCGTCCATTGCCAGCCTTCCACATGCGCAAACAGGGGCGCATACGAAGCCATTTGCACCACGTCCGCATTCCGTTCGAGACCGGTCATGAAAGCGGCTTCGGACAGGGCGCACTGCCAGTCGTTCTTATTATCGGGAGATACGGTAGCCTTACTCTGCGCGGCATATTCACCGGCAAATATTTTTGGGCCTTTGCGATCGTACTGATCATAACGGCTTGCATTTTTTAAAAACCAGTCCGGCGTCCGGTAATAATGTTCATCCAGGATATCGGCATGCATCTTCCGCAAGGTGTCGTTGAGAAAATTGAACAGCTCCCCATCGGGGTTGGGGCCTACGCTGTTGACAAGGCGGATATTGGGATACTTCTTCCTGATCGCCTTCGTGAAGATCGTATATCGTTCGACGTATTGAGGACCCCATTGTTCATTCCCTACTCCCATCATCTTCAGGTTGAATGGCGCAGGATGGCCCATCGCCGCCCTCAGACCGCCCCATTTTGTTCCTACCGCGCCATTGGCAAATTCGATCAGGTCGAGCGCGTCCTGGATATAGGGATCGAGTTCGTTGACGGGAACGACTTCCGCCGTATTGAACTGGCAGGCCATTCCGCAATTCAGGATGGGCAGGGGTTCTGCGCCGAGATCTTCCGCCAGTTGAAAATATTCGAAAAAGCCCAGTCCATAGGACTGATAATAATCCGGGGTGAGGCGATGCGCGAATTCAGTGTTCCAGCGATTGATAATCAACTGCCGGTCTTCAACGGGTCCCACGGTCTTTTTCCATTGATACCGGGTGGCCAACTCACGTCCTTCCACGATACAGCCTCCGGGAAAGCGGATGAACCCCGGCTTCATGTCCGCCAGTAATTGCACCAGGTCTGCCCGCAATCCGCCTGGCCTTTCTTTCCAGGTATCCTGCGGGAATAAAGAGATCATATCCAGATCCGCCGTTCCGCGTCCTTCGAACCAGATCGTTAACTGCGCCTTCGCTTCGGTGGCCGTTGCCGTCAGGCTCATTTCTTCTTTTTTCCATCCGTCCTTACCGGAGGCTGCAGCCGATCCCGGAGTTAAGGTCAGGCGACCCGTACCCATCTTCCCGCCCCTTGGACCTACCAGCTCGACACGCAGGCTCATGGCGGCGCCGGGTTGCTGACGACACCATACGGAAAAATGATAGGTGACCCCCTTTTTAATGCCCATGCCCCGGAAACCTTCATTGGAAAGACCGAAGGCCCCATCCGTCAAATGATTCACACGAATAAAGCGGGGATTGGCCGGGTTCTCCGCGCTACGGTTGATCACCAGCAAAGTTCCATTCGCAGGCGCATCCTTTATCTCTTTCCAACCCATCAAGGGCATATTGAACTCGAAAGAACGATTTTTCACCAATTCTGCATAAATGCCTCCGTCGGCGGCCATATTGATGTCTTCGAAAAATATTCCCCACATGGTAGGCTGAATGATAGCGCCGGGTGAACCTGCCTGTACGGTGATCTCGGGACCCTGGGCCCGGGAAAAGATCGGGAAAAGCAAAAGGCCGATGGCCCGAAGGAATAATCTTTTCATATAGCTGGACATTTACACGACAATCTCCGATATTATTTCTAATTATTGTAAACCTGACATTAATTTTTATTGCGGACCCCGGAAAACGAAAACCCCTGCAAATAATAAATTTGCAGGGGCTATGATCGGGTACTCGTGTTCCTATCCGTTCCTTAATCCCTTCTTAAAGAATTTCTTGACGACAAAACTGGTGGCGATGCCGGCAGCCATGCGAAACAGATTCATTTTTATTCCCGGCCCACCCACTACCTGGCCAATTAAGTTTTTGACGACATTAATCGGCTTTAGATTATCCGCGACCTGTGTCACCCGTCTACGCATTTGCTGTTCATTGACGTAATTCTGGTGTTCCATATCCCGGATCGCTTCCCTGAGTTGGTCCAGGGTCCTGATCTTTGCCATTTAGTTTATTTTAATATTTTCCGGATGAGCATACTGCTGAAAGGTTGTTTCAGCCATTTGTCCCTGCGGGCAAAACAGATAAGCCCGGCAATTCCATAGATCCCCCCGATAATAAAAAATCCGTAAAAACTTTTCCCAAGCCAGTCTCCTATCAGGAGCGCCAGTCCGACACTGAAGATCAGTGTAAAAATAGTGCCGATGACCATAATGCCAAGGCCAGAAACGAGTTCCGAAGAGACATCTACCAGGCTTTCTATTGCTTTCAGCTTAATCAAATTCGCTCTTGTCTCTATGTAATCGCCTGCATCTGACAATAAAAGGTCAATATTTTGCTGTTCTTCCATATGGGGGAAATTGATGAATTGCCGGGACTTACCTGCTAATCATGCAAATGTTGGTTTAATGGTCGATGGTCTTTCATCTAAAAAAACTAACAGGCACTATAAGGTATGTCTTGCTTCAGACATCGTATTTTTTTGCTTCGCCTCTTACTTTGTTGAAATTATCCTTTACTCCATCCACTACATCATTGAAAGTATCTTTTAGTGAGCCGGACAGGTCGGATCCTTTTTCCATAATTCTCCTGCGGGTCTCTGTACCTTTATCGGGAGCCAGTAAGATGCCTAATGCGCCGCCGATAGCCGCACCGGCCAAAAATCCCCATACTAATTTTGAGTTATCCATAATTGTAGTTTTTTAAAGATTAAGAATAAATGCTCCTCTCTCTACTTAAAATTCCTTGCCAAATTCATCCTACCGGGTTTTTTGCCTTTAAACCCGTTGTTAAAGGGGCCTCCGCCTCCTGATCCATGATGCCAGTGCATGGCTAATATATTCCCGATGAGCAAATTTTTCTACACTCTGAGGCTGCTTTGCCTGTTTGCCAGCCCTGCAGCGGGAGAAACATGCTGAAATTCAGAAGTGTACCAGTTATGGTACTATTATGGTTATACCTTGATCAAACTAAAAATTATGCAACCCCATTTAGGAATTTCAGAAAAGAACTTAAAAAGTGTCAACACGCTTTTATCCGTGGTCCTGGCCGATGCTGTCGTATTATATACCAAGACCCGGAAGTTTCATTGGAATGTATCCGGTGAGAGTTTTATGGAATTACATCTTTTATTCGAAAAACAATATAAGGAACTGGAGGAAGCGATCGACGAGATCGCGGAGCGCATCAATAAACTGGGTGGCAAGACCATCGGCACCATGAAAGAATTCCTGGAACTGACCCATTTAAAGGAAACCCCCGGTAAATATCCCGCCCGGAAAGAAATGATCAAAGAATTACTGGATGATCATGAAAGCATTGTCGTTCAATTAAGGAAGGATATAGATGAATGTGCAGACAAACTGAAGGACGCCGGAACAGCCGACTTTTTGACTGGCCTTATGGAAGCGCACGAGACCAATGCCTGGAAACTCAGAAGGTATTTTGAATAATTCTTTTTTATGCAAAACGGAACGATCCTCCAGTTCTTTCACTGGTATTATCCTCATGACGGAAGTTTATGGAAAAAATTAAAGGACGAAGCGTCCCGGCTTGTCGAGCTTGGGGTCACGGCGGTATGGCTGCCCCCGGCTTATAAAGGCACCAACGGCACTTATTCGATCGGCTATGACGTATATGATCTTTATGACCTGGGGGAATTCGACCAGAAGAATTCGACACGAACAAAATACGGCACCAAAGAAGAATATATCGAGGCCATCCACGCTGCGCAAAAAGCCGGTCTGAACATCTATGTGGATATAGTCCTGAATCATATGGGCGGCGCAGACGAGGCCGAACTTATAAAAGTAAGAAAGGTCGATCCGGAGAACAGGAATACATTTATCAGTGAGCCCCTGGATATAGAAGCCTTTACAAAATTCACCTTCCCCGGCCGGAAAGGCGCCTATTCCCCTTTTGTCTGGAATTACACCTGTTTCAGCGGGGTGGACTATGACAACAAAACGCAGGAGACGGCCATCTACAGCATCCTCAATGAATATGGAGATGGCTGGGAAGAAGTCGTGGACGATGAAAAAGGCAATTATGACTACCTGATGTATGACGATATCGAATTCAGGAATCCCTCGGTGAGGGAGGAATTGAAACGTTGGGGAGAATGGTATTGGAAAGAGACCGGTTTTAACGGAATGAGACTGGATGCCGTGAAACATATCTCTCCCGCATTCTATAATGAATGGCTGGATCATATGCGGGGCATCGTAGACAAGGAGATGTTTGTGGTGGGAGAATACTGGGCGCCCGGCAACCTTCCCCTGCTCCTGAAATATATAGACGCCACAGAAGGAAGAATGTCCCTTTTTGACGCATCTCTTCATCATAACCTGGTTGACGCTTCCAAGGGGGGGAAAGATTTCGACCTCTCCACCATCTTCAAAGACACCCTGATAGGGGTAAAGCCCGAACTGGCCGTCACGGTGGTCGGCAATCACGACACCCAGCCCTTGCAGGCTCTGGAAGCCCCGGTGGAGCAATGGTTCAAGCCCCTGGCTTATGCCCTGATCTTATTGAGGGAAAAAGGCTATCCTTGTCTATTTTATACCGACCTTTACAGTGCTACCTATAAAGACAAAGGGCATGACGGGCAGGAATATGAGATCTTCTTACCAGCCTGTGAGAACATAGAGAAATTGATCCAGGCCCGAAAACTCTTTGCATATGGGCAACAGCGGGATTATCTCGATCATCCCAATTGCATCGGGTGGACGAGGGAGGGAGACCCGGAACATGCCGGCTCCGGATGTGCGGTATTGCTGAGTAATGGAGAAGAAGGATTTAAGACCATGGAAATGGGCAAGGGATATGCGGGAAAGACCTTTAAGGATTACCTTGGGAAACATCCCGCCACAGTTACCGTCGATGAGAATGGAAATGGTACATTTCACGCGACCGCCGGCTCCGTATCTGTTTGGGTAGTTCCCTGATACGCATACACCGACCCCGAGATCCATGTCGCCGCAGGAACAAAGACATTGACCCGACATGAAAACAGTCATAAAAAAATTCGCGATCGACCTGGGCATCCGTGTAGGATATGGAGCAGCCTTTTTGCTGCTGCTGATCTCCTACTTGCTGACGCTCTATGCCAACTCGGAGTTACTCAAACAGGCCCGGCTCGTTGATCATTCCTATAAAGTCATCACCCGGGTAGAAAGCCTGCTTTCTTCGATAAAGGATGCGGAGAACGGCGTGAGGGGCTACCTGATCATGAATAATAAACTTTTTTTACAGCCCTACAAAGAAAGTAAGACGTCCGCAGATTCCACGTTCGCCGTGCTTCAAACAGAGACCAGGAACGACCCCGGGCAGCAGATGATATTAGCCACTCTCAGAAAGCTCATGGATAAAAAATATGAGTTGATGGCCTTGGGGATCGAGGACTATGAACGCCATCATTATAGCCTCACAGACTCCCTGCGTTTTAAAGTTTTTTTTGGAAAGGAGATCATGGACCATATCCGCGCTACCATCAAAGGGCTACAATCCACGGAGGAAGGCCGGCTAAAGGTGAGATTGAGCGAAATGACCACCCGCTACTATACGCTTAATACCATCATCCTTACTTCGCTGGCCCTGGCCTTTGTTATGGCTATCTACGGGTTCTTCGCTTATTCCAATGAAAATAAAGCCCGGCGAATAGCCGACAGGCAGGTATTCGAATACCAGGGTCAATTGCAAAAAAGGATCCTCGAACTGGACAAGGCCAACCAGGAACTGATCCAAATGCGCAGTACGGAAAAATTCACCGCCACCGGTCGTATCGCCCGTACCATCGCGCATGAGATCCGTAATCCTCTTACCAATATCAACCTGGCAGTCGACCAGCTAAAGGCCGACCAGGGGAAGTCAGACCGGGAAGATGTAAAAAAGGATGAGGCGCTCATGCTCGATATGATCAACCGCAACAGCGCCCGTATCAACCAGCTCATCACGGACCTGCTCAATTCAACAAAATTTACGGACCTGATCTACAAAAAAATGTCCGTTAACGAGATCCTCGATGATACCCTCGAACTTGCCAGGGACCGCATACAATTGAACAATATCAGCGTAGTTAAGAATTATTCCAGCGACATTTGCGATGTATCGGTGGATGTTGAAAAAATGAAGATCGCTTTTCTCAATATCATGGTGAACGCCCTCGAAGCCATGGAGCCGGGCAAAGGTATCCTGCAATTGAAGACGGCCGCAAAAGACGACAAATGTGAGGTCACCATCACCGATAATGGAGTGGGTATCGACAAGGAGTCCCTTTCCAAATTATTTGAGCCTTACTTCACGAGTAAGCCCAAGGGTAATGGCCTGGGATTGACGAACACACAAAATATCATCCTCAACCACAATGGCCGGATCAGTATCGATAGCAAGAAAGGAAGGGGAACGTCTTTTACGATCAAGCTGGACTTTGCATAGACTTTAATCAGCCCGGCGAATTACTTTCAACAAGATGGCAATAATGGCAATTACAAGAAGAAGATGGATGATCCCCCCGGTGTGATATCCGAGGAAGCCGATAGCCCAGATAATAACTAATACTACGGCAACCAGATACAATAAATTTCCCATGATCGTTTATTTTAAGGTGAGTAGGAGATCTCTTTAAATTACCGAACTGAGTCTTTCTGCACTGTCGGGACTGAGCAATTTGTCGATGGCATCCTCGATCAATTTACGATTCAGCGGCTTGGCTAAAAAAAGATCCACTCCCCCTTTATAGGCGGTATTTCTTTCCGCAGCACTATCATGCGCCGTGATCATCACCACCTTGGTCTCAGGGTAATTCTTTTTCACATAAGGAATAAAATCCAGGCCGAACCCGTCCGGCAGGTGATTGTCCAGGAATAACAAAGAAGGAGTATCTGTCTGAAGAGCAACCACCGCATCCGACAGGGAATTCACAAACTCAGTCCGAAAATTCCTTTGTTTCAACATGCCGCTTAGCAAATAACAAATATCTAATTCATCGTCTACAATCAAAACTTTACAGATTGCTGTCATATTATTTGTTTCCACTTATCCTTCTAATTTTAGATCACAAAATCCTACGCATAAAAAGTAGTTACAATTTTATTGCCATGAAACGGTCCAGCCAGGCCAACAGGATCAATTGGGTTTCAATTAGCCTTAAAAAGCTATTAAAACGCCCGGATTTAAAACAATATCCCGATTCAGGTGTAGTTCATTCCACAATTTGGGTATTTTTTTACCCAGCCACCCCCTATCCCCCTGTTATACAAGGGCTTTTGATTTTTGGCAAGATTTAAGGATAGTATTGAGGGAACATTCCTTTTTCCAGTAATTTTAAATTTGAAATATTCAACTATATGAAGCGAATTCTGATCATAGATGACGACATGGACATGTGTAATTTATTAGGTCGCTTTTTACAGAAGAAGGGGTTTGAAACGGAAGCCAGCCATAGCGGCAATAAGGGGATCGCTAAATTTAAGGAATCCAAATTCGACGTGGTCCTGTGCGATTTTCGCCTGGGAGACAAAGAAGGAAGGGAGGTCTTAAAGGAAATTAAGCAGGCGGATCCCCAGGCGATCGTTATCATTATCACCGGTTATTCTGATATAAAGACGGCTGTCGACGTCATAAAGGCGGGTGCGTTCGACTATATTACCAAGCCATTGATACCCGAAGAGGTCTTAAATGTGATCGGCAGGGCCCTCCAACAGCCTTCCGATACCCCCTCGTTTTATTCTCTGAAGCCTGAACAAGCAACGTCCGGCTCTGCTAAAAAGATCAAATCTTCCTCGGATGAGGAGTTTTTAGTCGGTCAGGCTCCCGCCACCAGGGAATTGTACCGCCAGATAGAATTGGTAGCCCCCACCAATTACAGCATTATCTTATATGGGGAAAGCGGCACCGGCAAGGAGGTCATCGCCCGCACCATTCATCAATACAGCGCCCGTAAGGACAAGCCATTTATAGCCATGGATTGCGGTACCCTTTCCAGGGAACTGGCGGGCAGCGAACTCTTTGGCCATGTAAAAGGGGCGTTCACAGGTGCTCTCAACGATAAGGAAGGACATTTTGAGCTGGCCAACGGAGGCACTTTGTTCCTGGATGAAGTGGCCAATCTCTCCTATGAGATCCAGGCTTCCCTGCTCCGGGTGATCCAGGAAAGGAAATTCAAACGCGTTGGAGGCGTAAAGGAAACGGATGTGGACGTCAGGATCATCGTCGCCTCCAATGAGAACCTCCAGGAATCCTACCGGAAAGGAAAATTCCGGGAAGACCTTTTCCATCGTTTTAATGAATTTTCCGTTGTATTGCCGCCCTTCCGCAACCGGGGGGAAGACATTCCCCTGTTCGCCGATTTCTTCCTGGCCAAGGCTAATAAGGAATTGAATAAGGAAGTCGAAGGTTATGATCCCGAGGTCATGCAGATCTTCCTAAATTATTCCTGGCCGGGTAACCTGCGGGAATTCCGGAATGTGATCCGCCGCGCGGCACTCCTGACCTCTTCCGGGCTCATCCATAGCAAAGTGTTGCCGCCTGAGATCGTGGACAATCAATTTTTCAGCCATGCAGGTATCCAATCCGGCGAAACCTACACCCCTCCGCAGCCTCACCATACCGTCGTTCATAAAGAAACAGACCTTAAGAACGCGGCTGCCCAGGCTGAATACGATACCATCATGAATGTGCTGAAACAGGTGAACTATAATAAATCCCGGGCTGCCGAGATCCTCAAGATCGACCGGAAGACGCTGTACAATAAGATCAAAAGCTATCAGCCCTAGATCTTTATGTGTCGCACTGCTGTAGCTGTCGCATTGTTGTACTGTCGCATTGTTGTACTGTCGGGCAGTTGTACTGTCGGGCAGTTGTGCAACGGCACTGTATTTTCTCATAAGCCTGACAAAAGCCAAACGACCTATCTTTTTTCAGCTAATCTTCCATGAGCAGTAGGATCATCTCGAAAATAAGGCGCCTTTTGCACTAACTGCCGCCAGTACTCATAGTTGATAAGTGAATAACGAGCTACTCGTACATGAATGATAAGCTTCAGCAAACAGATGCATAAAGCGATGACATGGTGAATGAAAATGATATGGCGGAAGAAAATGATATGGCGGAAGAAAATGACATGGTGAAAGACGGACAGCTTAGTAGACCCTGATCTTCTTCTGCGTCAAGGTGCGGGCAGTAAAATACCCCAATGCCCCATTACTGATATTGGAATTCGGATTGGCCGGCGTAGCTGAGCGGAAGCTGTTATTGCCGGTCACCTGCAACAAGGTGTTGAAATAATCATAATTATTCTTATCGACACCATACATCTCTACAACTAAAGTGTCGCCCGTATGCAGGCGGGAAGTGTCATTGAACAATGTTTGCCGGATATATCGCGCATCCGACAGGCGATCCTCAAATACAAAGATATCCGGCATTTGAACTCTATTGACAAACTCGGTGAACCCGTAATAATTTCCCAGTCCCGGGGGATCCTTGAAATTCACGACGGCATTGATGACACTCTTATTATTGAAATCAAGATTCTGAACAAAGGTAATGGAGTCGAGAGGCACCAGCGCAGGCATGGTGGAACGGGCCGTATATTGCTGACCTTCCGCCTGTACTTGTAAGAGATACGTATGTTTGGGCACGCCTGCGATAGCAGAAGTGCTGTAGACACCCAGGGTGCTCTCGCTAAGGATCGCTGTCTGCCCATTGGTACTATCCGTAATGCGAACGGTGGCGCCGGAGACAGGAGGGAAAATATTGCTGGATTCAAAATTCACCGTTTTACTGATCTTCACATGGTAGGGACCGGGAGTACTGTTGATGACCCCTTCGATGACGATCTGCGGCTCCGCATGATTCAGATCCGGGTGGATCACTTTTTTACAGGCAGGCAGGGCCAGGCTCAGGAACAGGAGGGCGATGCTTACCGGTCGTGTAAGATCCATACAATTAAAATTTGAAGTTATAGGTTACGGAAGGGATAAAGCGGAACAGGGCATATTGTAAAGCCTGGGTCTTTGTCAGATCAGCCGGGTCGTTCTGGAAGATGATACTATAGGCATTTTCCCGTCCGTAAAGATTGTAGACGGAAAAGGTCCAACTGCTTTCAAACCTGGGCGTCTTCTTTGCCTGCAGGGTGGCCGCCACATCCAACCGATGATAGGCCGGCATTCGATAACCATTCCTTTCCGTATAATAAAAAGCCGTCTGCCCGTTCACCTGGTACTTGCCGCTCGGGAAGGTCACGGCGTTCCCGGTATAATAGACCCAGGTCGCCGAAAGCGTCCATTTCTTACTGGCCTGGTAGATGCCGACGAGAGCGATATCCTGGGTCCTGTCCTGCCGGGCCGGATACCAGTTGCTTTTGTTGATACCGTCAATTTTCAGTTCGGTGCGGGAGAGTGTATAGCTGATCCAGCCGGTGAGCTTGCCCACTTTCTTTTTGAAGAATAGCTCCCATCCGTAAGCGCGACCCTTTCCAAACTGCAATTGGGATTCCACGACTTCATTGGCGATCAATTGGGCTCCGTTCTTATAATCTACCTGGTTCTCCATGCCCTTATAATACATCTCCGAGGAAAATTCATACGCGTTGTCCCTGAAATTCCTGAAATAACCAACAGACACCTGGTTGGCTATCTCTGGCTTTACATTATTGCTGCTGGGTATCCAAAGATCCGTCGGGTTGTTCGAAGTGGAATTGGACAGCAGGTGTAATACCTGCACATTCCTGGTATAAGCCAGCTTAACGGAACTGGCCAGGTTCAACTGATAACTGACGGAAAAGCGTGGCTCCGGGTTGGCATAGGTCTTTACAAATTTCCCTGCGGCATGATAAGCCGTATCGATCGTATTGCCGGCGGCGTCATAGGTATAGAACTCACCCGGTCCCAGCACGGAAAAGGAGGAAAGCCGGATCCCATAATTAAACCGCAGTTTTTCAGCGGGTGACCATTCGTGTGAGACATAGGCGGCATTCTCCAGGCTGAATTTATCCTGCAATTTCAGGGAATTGTAACTGGAAGTACCCGATGCCGAAATAACGCCCGGCGAGATCGTATGATGGATAGCGCTAAACCCGAAATTGATCTTATTGTCGGCGTCGATATAATACTGCAGGTCCTCCTTCAGGTTGAGGTCGCGGATATCGGATGTGATATTGATATTATTATTACTGGAATTGATCTTGATCCGATAGCTATACTTACTATAGATAAAAGAAGTATTGGAGAACAAGCGGCTGTTGAAGACATGGTTCCACCTTACTGTTCCGGTGGCGTTGCCATAATCGATCCCGAATGTATTGCCAAACCCGAGATTATCCCTTCCAAAATATCCCGACAGGTACACCCTGTTCTTCTCGTTGATCTTATAATTCGCCTTTACGTTGAGGTCGTAAAAGAACAGGCTGTTATCGTTCACCGTAGAGTCTTTGGACAATCGCAGGAACAGGTCCGCATAGGTCCTCCGGGCGCTTATGGAGAAAGAGCCCTTATCTTTCACGATGGGTCCTTCCGCATTGAGCCTCGATGAGATCAGCCCGATCCCCCCTCCCAAATGATAGTCCTTATTATTCCCGTCATTCATCTTGATATCGACCACGGATGAGAGTCGCCCTCCATACTCCGCAGGCATACCGCCCTTATATACCGTAATATCCTTTATCGCATCGGAATTGAAAGTAGAGAAAAACCCCAGCAGGTGGGAAGGGTTGTAGACGGTGGCTTCATCCAGCAGGATGAGGTTCTGATCCGCACCCCCGCCGCGTACGAAGAATCCGCTGTTGCCATCTCCGGCGAATTGAATCCCCGGCAGCAGCTGGATCGTCTTGAGTACGTCTTTTTCCCCGAAGAGCACGGGTATGTTCCGGATCTCGCTGGTCGTCAGCTTCTGTATGCCCATCAAGGGTTTGGTGATGTTCTCATTTCTTTTTTGTGCGCTGATCACCACTTCCTGCAATTGGGTTTCGGGGGCGCCCAGCTCTATGGGTAGGAGGATATTCTTATTGAGTTCGACAGATAGGGTATCGGTCTGATAGCCGGCAAAGCTGACAATGAGGGTGTATTTTCCGGGCAGGGCGCTGGTAGAATAGAATCCGTAAGAATTGCTGGCGATGCCCGATCTTTGGATCTCCAGGAGGTTGACAGTAGCCCCTATCAGTACCTCCCCGGTCTTTTTATCACGCACCGTGCCATTGATCGTATATTTTGTCTGTGCCAGCAGACAAAAAGGGATCAGGTATAAAAGGGTCCAGCTAATTTGTCTCATAAGAATAATTCCTCCAGGTACGGGTCAGTATAATCGGCGACGATGCGGAGTATATTCGGGTAATCCTGAAAATCTTCTTTTCCATGCATCGTGGTGAGGACAATACAGGACATCCCGGCATTCAGGGCGGCCTCCACTCCTTTCGGGGCATCCTCAAAGATCAGGCAATCCTCCGGGGCTATCCGCAACTGCTCTGCCGCTTTGAGGAACACTTCCGGGTCCGGCTTACTGATCGTGACATCATGGGCGCTGACGATCGTGCTGAAATAAGGGCGCAGGGAAAGATTATCTAATATAAAATCGATATTAAAAGGAATCGCGGCGCTACCGATGCCCATCCGGATATTTTTTCCCTTTGCTTTCTTTAGGAATGCCGGCAGGCCGGCGATCAGTTCCAGGTGGGGCCGGAATGCTTCCTGGTATCTTGTCTCTTTTTTTAGGGTGATCGTGTCGGCCTCCTCCTGGTTGAAACGCCCTTCCCCGAATACCCTCGCCAGCAGCTCTTCATTTTTACCATACATCTGGCTTTTTACTTCCTTCCAGCTCAATCCTGCTTTCAGATCGTCGTTCAGGATATGGAACCATGCCTTAATATGAAATTCCATGTCATTGATCATCGTGCCATTCAGGTCGAAAATAAAGGCTTTTTTCTTCATAGGACAAATATACGGAACCACTAACTATTTGTATTTTGCATCTATGAAGCAATATAAATGGGGCATTATAGGTCCAGGGAAAATAGCTAATAAGTTCGCCGCCGCCCTTGCACTGACGGAAGGGGCCAATCTCGAAGCCGTCGCATCCAGGAATATCGATCGTGCCCGGGAATTTGCTTCGACCTTTGGGGCGCCCCGCTATTATAATAATTATGAGGAGTTGGCGGCCGATCCGGCCATCGATGTTATTTATATCGCAACCCCTCACGGGTACCATCATGAACATGCGCTGCTTTGCCTGCAACATGGAAAAGCCGTCCTCTGTGAGAAGCCGATGGCCCTCGACCGAAGACAGGTGCAGGAAATGGTGGACGCTGCCCGGCAGCACAAGACCTTCCTCATGGAAGCAATGTGGACCCGCTTTCTACCGCTGACCGAAAAAATACTGGAACTTATTGGGAACGGCCGGCTGGGAACGATCAAATATGTGCGGGCGGATTTCGGGTTTTTAGCTCCTTTCAATCCCCAGGGAAGGTTGTATGATCTGCGGCTGGGCGGAGGGTCCCTGCTGGATATCGGCGTCTATCCCTTATTCCTTTGCCTGCTGTTGCTGGGTGAGCCCGATACGATCCTGGCTTCAGGGTATCTCTCCCCTACCGGTTCGGACGAGACCTGTCATGCCGTCTTTCAATACCGGGATGGCCAATCCGCCGTGATCAGCTCTACCCTGGCCTGTCAGACCTCCATTACAGCGGAGATCGCCGGCACGGAAGGGATGATCCATATCCCATCGCCCTGGTATAAGAACAATACCTTCGTATTGAAACGTAAGAATGAGGAAGATGAGACCTTTACCCTGGAACCGATCGTGAATGGATTTGAATACCAGATCCGCGAGACCATGCGCTGCCTGGATAAAGGAAGGCTGGAAAGCCCCTTGATGTCCCATGCATTCAGCCTGACCATGAGCAGGACGATGGATCAGATCCGGGGACAGATCGGGGTAAAATACCCTGGGGAGTAGACTTATAAGGAATTCCTCAGCGTGAGATGAAAAGGTACTTCCTGCTGCAGCGGGGTATTATCGAGGATCAGCCGGGCCGCCATGGCGCCCATTTGTTGAAAGTCCGTCGAGACCGTAGTGATCCCATCCAAAATGATCTTTTTCAAGGGGGTCTCATTATAGGAGATCACCCCGATATCCTTTCCTACCTTCAGTTTTAGAGAGATCACCCGTTCGATCAGTAACACGAGGTCCTCTTCCATAACGCTGATATATACCTCTCCTTTCCCGATCGGTTCCTCCCCGATCGAATGTACGACCTTATAGGTGAACGCATATTCCTGGCAGAAGCGGCTGCACCCCTTCAGGATCTCCTTTGGATAATAGGTATACCCCGGAAAAATGATCTTGATCGTATGGTATTTACTCAGGGCATCCCGCGCCTGTTCCAGTGCATTATAGATGTCCTGTTCGAAATTCTCATAGACGGCGGCATATTCTCCACCGATGCCGGGGATCTTCTTGTCCAGGATCAGGAGCTTATCCCGGGGAATGGCATTCATGATCTCGTGGACATGCTCCCCTCCTTCCAGGAAATGCGGAATGATCACATAATGGGAATAATCTCCCATTTTACCCGCCAATAGCTTCTTAAACAACCCGAAATCATTATTATAAATATAAAAATCGATCACCGCATATTCCCCCAATGCAGCCGTGAAGGCATCGTAGATGATCTTTTTATGTGCGCTCAGCTTATTGAACAGCAGGAAGATCCGGAGTTTTTGCCTGAATTCGGCATGCTGGATAAAATACCCCTTACCCGGTACGGAGCCTAGCACCCCCATTTTTTTGAGATACTTATATCCTTTTTCCGCCGTATCCCGCGAAATATCCAGTTCGAAGCTCAGCTCATTGATAGAGGGCATCAGGTCGTTCTTTTGGATCCTGCCCGCTTCGATAGCTTTTAAGATCGAATTGGTGAGTTGAAGATACTTGGGAGTAGCCGACAACGCATCTACCTGTATCAGGTCGAATAGTTTGGAACGTTTCATTATTCAATATTACAATAATATAAATGCAGGTTAACCAAATTTTATATAAATAAAATCCGGGCTAAAAATATTATTTAATTGGTTTTTCGGGCCGTCTGCAATTATTTTTTTGTTAACCGGCGATACTACGCAAATTATTAGTTTAAACATCGATTATCAAAAAGCGAGAATTAATATTCCATTCATGTTGAAGTAACATGTGATCTATCTATTTGCATTCTCAATTTTTATGGATCACTGCTTATACAAAAAACTCCCATTTCACCAGCATTCTTAACAATCAATGACATGAACAAAATGAAAGCTACCTTCGCTCTGCTGCTTGCAATACTGCTGAGCGTAAGTTCCTTTGCGCAAAGAACAGACGGCACCGTAAAAGGCATTGTTACGGACGAGAACAATGCACCGCTGGCCAACGTAAGCATTTCCGTTAAGGGGACCACGACAGGCACCACCAGCAACGCAGACGGCGCTTATAGCATCACCGTTAAAAATCCGGGAGAGACCCTCGTATTCTCCCTTACAGGAGCCCTTTCCAAAGAAGTAAAAGTGGGCGATAAGAAAACGATCAACATCACATTAGTGAATTCTGCCAAACAACTGAAGGACGTTGTGGTGATCGGCTACGGAACATCCAGCAAAAGGGAGATCACCGGCTCCATCACTACGGTGAAGGCAGAGGAGTTCAACCAGGGCGTGATCACTACCCCCGCCGAATTATTACAAGGCAAGGTAGCGGGCCTGAATGTGACCAAGAGCGGGGATCCCAATGCCGCACCTGCAGTGGTGCTGAGAGGACCTTCCACTATCCGGACCACAGGGGGAGCGATGGAACCCTTTTATGTTATAGACGGGGTACCCGGCGCTTCGATCGACCTGTTATCTCCGGCCGATATAGAAAGCATCGATGTCCTGAAAGACGCCTCCTCAACCGCCATCTATGGCGCGCGTGCAGCCAACGGGGTGATCATTGTCACCACCAAAAGGTCTAAAGCCGGACAGACCCGCCTTACCTATAACGCTTATGGCGCCATGGAACAGGTGTCCAAGCAGATCGACATGCTCAATGCGAATGAATTGCGCGATTATCTTAAAAAGAATAATCAGCCTCCTTTGATCGCGCTGAACGACGATGGTTCCAATACCAATTGGCAGAATCTGGCTGAAAAAAAGGGATATTCACAGAACCATAATATTTCTTTTGGGGGTGCTAACGCCAATACCGAATATGGGGCCAGCGTCAATTACCTGAAAAATAACGGTATCCTGAAGAACACCTCCCTGGAACGAACGACTGTAAGAGGGTATCTGAACCAGCGCTTCTTCGACAACCGCCTCCGGATGAACCTTACGGTGTCCAACAGCCATACCAAGGGCAACGATATCGTCCAGCAATACGTCCTGCCGGGCATCTTATTCTATCTGCCAACGGTCAGTCCCTTCAACCCGGACGGGTCTTATAAGGAATATTATGCCAGAACAGGCAGCGGTACTTTAAACCCACTCTCCCTGATCGATAATAATTTTATCAAGACGGATGATAACAAGAGCCTGATCAATGGCATCATACAGGTGGACCTTATCAAAGGCCTGAGATACACTATTTCCGGATCGACACAAAGGGACGAGAACATTTATAACGCCTATTTAAACTCAAAATCGGGGCTGGCGGTTAATTTTAACGGGCAGGCTATCCGAAAATCATACCTGAACACGAGCACCGTCCTCGAATCTTATTTCAATTACGACCGGACCTTTGGCGAACATAGCATCAAATTATTAGCGGGTTATTCTTATCAGCAGGACCGCAATAATGATGGGTTCGGCGTTACTACCCAGAATTTCTCCAATGACTATTTGACCTACAACAACCTCTATTTATCCAATCCGGCCAATACTTCCCAGATCACCTTCGATAATAATCCGATCTCTACCCTGAGGCTGATCTCTTTTTATGGCCGTGCTCAATACTCCTATGGAGGCAAATACCTGCTCCAGGCTTCCCTGAGGAATGATGGATCTTCCGCCTTCGGGATCAACAAACGCTGGGGTTATTTCCCTGCTGTTTCTGCGGGCTGGAACATTACCAGTGAGGACTTTATGAAGTCCCTTCCCGTGATCACCGCCTTGAAATTAAGGGCAGGTTACGGCGTATCGGGTAATAGCACAGGATTTAACGCCTTCTCTGCGCTGTTGATCTATGGATCGCCTCCCGGAAATTCGAAATTTGTATACAACGGCAATATTACGAATGCGATCGCACCCGTCCGTAATGATAACCCCGATCTGAAATGGGAAAGTACGGCCACCACTAATATCGGGATCGACTTCGGAATATTGAAAGACAGGATCAGTGGTTCGGTGGATTACTACATCAAAAAAACATCGGACCTGATCTATGATCAATACCCGGTATCATCCACCCAGTTCTTCATTCCTCTCTATACCGCCAATGTGGGGAGTATCAAAAATACGGGCATCGAGGTCGTGGTGAATGCCACTCCTCTCAAAACGAGGGATCTTACCTGGAAGACCTCTGCCAACATAGCCCATAATAAGAATGTCGTAGAGAACCTGTCCAATAGCAAGTTTGCCATCAACTATATCCAGACCGCCCAGCTCGGGGGTCAGGGTCAGTCAGGTAATTACAGCCAGATCGTCCAGAACGGCCTTCCCATCGGCACCTTTAAACTATGGCATTACCTGGGGAAAAATCAAAATGGGATCAGCACCTTTCAAAAGGCAGATGGGTCGGTCACCGCTACCCAGCCGCTTACCACCGATGCAAAGATTGCCGGCAATGCGCAGCCTTCCCTGGTCTATGGATGGACCAACAGCTTCTACTATAAGAACTTTGACCTGAATTTCCTCGTACGCGGCGTATTGGGGAACAAGATCCTGAATGCTACGCTGGCAGGGCTGAATAATCCTATAGGTTCCAAGGTCCAGAACATTCCCCGTTTCACCCTCGGCGAATCTTACAACGATAATGTTGCCTACCTGATCTCGGATCGCTTCCTCGAGAGCGGATCATATCTGCGGATGGATAACTTAACCCTGGGGTATACGCTCAAGCCGAATACGCAGGCCATTAAAAGCATCCGGTTGTATGTATCCGGCAACAATCTTTTTGTGATCACCAAATATCGTGGTACAGACCCTGAGATCAATATAGGTGGTCTGACTCCCGGGATCGACAACAATAACTTCTATCCCAAAACGCGCACTTACATCGTTGGCGTGAGCGCTTCATTTTAATGACCTTAAAAAAAGTAACGGATGAAAAAAATAGTTTTAGCAATAACGACCCTGGCTTTACTCACAGGATTCAGCGCCTGCCGGAAATTAGACGTACCCGTTGAATCTCAGTACACCAACGTCAACTTCCCGGTCATTCCATCGGATTACACCGCCCTGATGGGTACCATGTACGCCGATCTCGCATCCAATTACGCCATCACCTACTGGCGGATGCAGGAACTCACGACCGATGAAGCCATCCTCCCGGCCAGGGATGGTAATTTCGACGATGGCGGCCAGTACCGTCAGATGCACTATCATACCTGGACCTTCGACCATCCTTATGTCAATTCCATCTTTCAGTGGGGGTTTGGCAATATTAATTTTTGCAACCGCCTGATGAAATTATTGAATGATTCAAAGCTGGATGCGGCGACCAAGGCATCCTCTATCGTGGAAGTCAGGGCTGTGCGCGCTTTGTATTACTTCTTTATGATGGAGATCTATGGCAATGTACCGCTCGTTACGGATTTCCCGGTGAACGACCTGCCCGCTACGCAGCCAAGGGCAAAAATTTTCGAGTTCATCGAGTCGGAATTGAAAAATATTGCCCAGCAATTGCCTTCGAAGCCCGCCGATGCTGCCACCAAGGCCCTTCAGTATGGACGTCCCACCAAGGCAATGGCCTTTTCCCTGCTGGCAAAAATGTATTTGAATGCCGGCGTATACACAGGCACTACCCGCTATAATGATGTGGTAGCGATGGCAGACAGTGTCCAGCAAAACCCCAACTATTTCCTGGATGCAAAATTCCGGGATATTTTCCTGCCGAACAATGGGCCGCAGATCAACGAGACGATCTTTGCTATCCCCTATGATCAGCAGATCTCCGGCAATCAATTCACAAGATTCGGATTCTATCCCTATCTGAATACTGCTTACGGGTTCACTGCGGGATTGAGCATTGCCATGAGTACGACTCCGGAATTCTACAACCGATTCAACCTGGCCGGCGACCTAAGGACAAAAACCTGGTTGGTAGGTCCTCAGTTCATTCCGGACGGAAATGGAGGATTCACGAACCAGCCCGCCTATTATGCCGGCACTACCACCCAGATCGTGATCACGCCTGATCTGATCCTGGTTCCCCCGAAACCCATGGATGTAGGGAATACCATCCCCTGCCAGGCTGAAGGAGTTCGTTCCATCAAATTTTACCCCGACCCGGCCACTGTTCAGGCCACCCGTGTGAATGGCAATGACGTACCGGTGTTCCGCCTTGCGGACATTTACCTGATGAAAGCGGAGGCTATCCTGCGCGGGGCCACCGCCACTACGGTAAAAGGTACGCTGCAAACACCCGATTACCTGGTCAATCTGCTGCGGACCCGCGCGGCCGCCCCGCCTGTCTCTGGCATTGACCTGCCCGGATTGCTGGATGAACGCGCCCGCGAACTTTCCTGGGAAGGATGGCGCCGGAACGATCTGATCCGGTACGACCTCTACGAAAAAGAGTATCTTTTGCCCAACGATGTGCTGACTATGAATAAGGACCTGACAAGAAGGCTTTTCCCTATTCCCATCAATGAAATAAAATTGAACGCCAACCTGGTACAAAATCCTGGTTATACTCAATAGATTTATTTAATTTACGCAGCCGGCCCTTAAATAGCCGGCTGCTTTAAAACAATCGATAAAATGAAAGCTTTCCTATTACTCGCCCTGGCCCTGGCACCTTCAATCTCTAAGAAAGACCTCCCTGAGGACCTGCCCATTAACAAAATACAGTTGATCGGTTCGCATAACAGTTATAAAAAAGCCATCGATCCCGCCCTGTTCAAGGCATTCCAGCAAAGGGATTCCGTCGCCGCCAGTAAGATCGACTACGAACATATTCCCATGACCGATCAGTTGGAAATGGGTCTGTTAAACCTGGAGATCGATGTCTATGCGGATGAAAAAGGCGGCAAGTATGCGCATCCGAAAGGGCTGGATTGGGTACAGGGTCAGGCGCCTTTTGATCCGAACGGAGTCATGAAAGAACCGGGATTTAAAGTATTTCATATCCCCGACCTTGATTTTCGCAGCGATGGGCTGACCTTTAAAAATATCCTGCACGAACTGAAAGCATGGTCTGAAAAACACCCCGATCACTATCCCGTCTTTATTACCCTGGAGGCAAAGGACGGAGCTGAAAAAAATACGCAGCTCACCGTTCCGGAAGAATTCACCGATGCTATCTTCGATGAACTGGATAAGACCATCGTGGACAACCTGGGTAAAGAACACCTGATCACCCCGGATATGGTAAGAGGCAGTTATACTACCCTCGAAAGCGCCGTCCTGCATGGCAACTGGCCATCCTTACATTCGGCTAAAGGAAAATTTGCCTTCATCCTCGATGATCACGATAGAAAAAGGGCTCTTTATATCGCGGGGCACCCTTCCCTAAAAGGACGCGTCCTTTTCGCCAATGCAGAACCCGGAACGCCGGAAGCTGCCATGATGATCCGGAACAATCCAAATGCATCTGAAATAAAAAACCTGGTTGAAAAAGGATATATTATCCGCACACGGGCAGATGCCGATACCAGAGAGGCCCGCCTGAATGACAAGACGGATTTTATAGCAGCCTGCAACTCGGGCGCACAGATCATTACCACCGATTATTACCTGAAAAGCACTCATTTTAAATCCGACTACGTCGTTAATTTCGACGGTGAAAGTAAATATGTAAGAATGAACCCTGTATTCAGCGGTCCCACCCATTCGAAATGATCATCGGATAGTCCTCTATCATTCATTTTTCCAACGGCAAAATTTTAAGAGGCCGCCCTGTCTGCTAAAGACAGGGCGGCTTTCTCTTTTCAGCCTTTCAGGCGATGAACGTTACCGGAAATCCTGAAATAGCTGCCACTCGGTAAATGGCGTTCAGGAGACCCGTCCGTAGTGCTTTTTTTGTCGTTTGCTCTACAGATGCCACTGGAAATATCTATGCCGGGTTTTTAAAATCAACTCTAATGATCCATTTTTTTTCGATACGCAAGCTATTAATATTCACCTTATTCATTATTACCGGGCTGGCTTTTCTAGGGTCCTGTAATAAAAGAGACGGATACACGGCCCCGCCACCTGCGACGCCTGTTCAACCTGTGCCGGACCCGGTATTAACCTCCTTTACCCCGGCCAGCGCGGCTAAAGATTCGACAATCCTGATCACCGGTACGGGTTTCAGCACCACTGCATCGGACAATAAGGTGCTGTTCAATGGCGTGGCAGGTTCCGTTACGGCAGCCACCGCTACCAGTCTCACGGTAAAAGTACCGGCAGGCGCTCAGGATGGTAAAATAAGTATAAGCATCGGCGCCCATACGACCCGTTCTGCCAATGATTTTACTTATATATATACGGTCAGCACTTTGGCCGGCGATGGTACTTTGGGATTTAAAGATGGCGCCGGCAAGGACGCAAAATTCCAGGATGCCTTTGGTCTGACAGTAGATGCGGCCGGAAATGTATATGTGGCCGATGGCAGTAACAACCGCGTGCGTAAGATCACCCCGGCAGGAGAAGTCAGCACCCTCGCCGGCAGCGGCGCCATAGGTTATAAAGACGGGGCCGGCAACGAGGCACTGTTCAATTATCCGCATGGCCTGGCGGTGGATGCCGACGGGAACGTATATGTAGCCGATGCGGGTAACAACCGGATCCGCAAGATCACCCCCGCGGGAGAAGTCAGCACCCTGGCAGGCAGTGGCGATCCTGCTTTTGCAGACGGTGATGGCAAGGCGGCCTCCTTTAATTTTCCCGCAGATCTCGTATTGGATGGTTCGGGTAATGTATTTGTCAGTGATGGCACTAATCACCGGATCCGTAAGATCACACCGGCGGGAAGAGTGACTACACTCACCGGCGAAGCCTTTGGCTTCCCGGAAGGTATTACGATAGACCCTTCCGGAAATTTGTATGTAGCGGATGCCGGTAGTGGCCTGATCCGTAAAGTCACTCCTGCAGGGATCGTTACGGACATTGCCGGCAGTGTGGCCAACAGGGGCTATGTAGATGCAAAAGGTCCCAATGCACAGTTTCATAACCCCGAAGGCATTGCGATCGATGCGCATGGAAATTTATACGTAGGCGATCTGAATGCCGCCATTCGAAAAGTCACACCCGCAGGAGAGGTCAGCACCCTGGCCGGGAATGGGGTCGGTGGATTTAAAGACGGAGCAGCTCCTGACGCCAGGTTTCATGAGCCCAGTGGTATTGCGGCAGACCCCGCCGGGAACATCTATGTAGCGGATGTAGGCAATTCCCGGATAAGGAAGATCCAGTAAAATAAATCTACTGTGAGTCACTGGCATCCATATCCAGTAGAAATACAGTCATCGTTCCCGGTCCATGCGCACCCAATACCAGGGACTGCTCGATGTCGGCCGTTTTGGACGGACCGGCAATAAACACACCGAAGCCATAATCCGCGCTGCCTATACGTTCGTATACATCGTGCATCGTGGCGACCAGGTCTTTTCTGTGCAGGACAACGGCAAGATGTTCGCAAATAAAAGGGAGAGCCCTTTCCGGCAAGAGGTCTTCGGTCACCCATACAGCGGCATTCTCCGCCACACCGAAATGCGCCCGGATAATTGCCAGGTCGATATCCGCCAGTTCCTGCGGCGCTTTATAGCGGATGTCAATTTCTGCCACAGCAGACAGTTCGGGGCAGGTGGATACGATCCGGGCATCAGCAACGGACCTCTCCCGCACGATCTTTTCGATGGCCCCGAATCCGGGAACAACGAATAAAGTTCCGCCGATGGATTCGAGCACAGCCTGGAAATTTTTTAACAAGAGGTCTTCTTCTTCGGCTGATCCCGTTGGCTCACCGGGGATACCGGGGTTGTCGGGGGACTGCATAGGAGGCAGCTCCACAAAGGAAGGCTGGTTCTGCCGCACGGCTGCCAATATTTTTTCCCGGCTATTCATTTCTGTTGATGGGTTATTTATTCTTGTCTGATTTATTCTTTTTATACCATTCGCCAAAAGACTCTTTCGGTGGTGCCGGCATATCGCGCTGTTTGTACCAGGGGTTCAGCCGATTGTTTACGGCAAAAGGGATGTTCTGCATAAACCATCGCCCGGCCTTACCGGCCGTATGATACACGGAAGGATGGGACAACACCCAGTTCATGGCCTGCATGGATGCTTTTTTTGCGACGGGTGCATTTCCCTCCTGCACGATCACCTGTCTCCATTTATACAACTGGTCGTGGATATCGATCTTAACAGGACAAACATTGGAACAGGAACCACAGAGCGTAGAGGCAAAGGGCAGGTCGGCATATTTCTTCATATCCAGGTTGGGCGCGAGGATGGCGCCTATCGGTCCGGCGATGGCCGTATGATAACTATGTCCCCCACTCTTTCTATAGACCGGGCAGGTATTCATACAGGCCCCGCAGCGAATGCATTTCAGGGAATTCCGGAAAGCTTCTCTTCCCAGTTGTACGCTCCGGCCGTTATCCACGAGCACCAAATGCATTTCCTGTCCTTTGCGCGGCCGCCGGAAATGACTGGAATAGGTGGTTATCGGCTGACCCGTAGCGCTACGCGCCAATAGGCGCAAAAAAACACCCAGGTGTCTGCGTTCCGGGATGATCTTTTCAATACCCATACAGGCGATATGTACATCCGCCAGGTGTGCGCCCATATCTGCATTGCCTTCATTGGTACAAACGACGAATTCGCCGGTTTCGGCGATAGCGAAATTCACGCCGGTGATCGCGATCCTGCGTGTCAGGAATTTTTCCCGTAAATGAAGACGGGCCGCCCGGGTCAGGAACTGCGGATCTGCATTGCCTTCCGGCGTACCCAGGTGCCGGTGAAATAATTCTCCTATCTCTTCTTTTTTCTTGTGTATGCAAGGCAACACGATATGGCTGGGCGGTTCCCCCGCCAATTGTACGATCCGTTCTCCCAGGTCTGTGTCTACGACCTCTATCCCCTGTTGTTCCAGATGATCATTCAAATGACATTCCTCTGTCAGCATGGACTTACTCTTCACGATCTTGTCTACCTTATGCTTTCGGAGCAGCGCGGTCACGATCTCATTATGCTCCTGCGCATCAGCCGCCCAGTGTATCGTAACCCCATTCCGGGTGGCCTGTTCTTCGAACTGCTCCAGGTATTCACTAAGCCGCGACAGGGTATTGTTCTTGATGGCAGAAGCCGTTTCACGCAATTGTTCCCAGTCTGCAACCTGGTGAGCAGCTTTGTCCCTTTTCTGGCGGACCCACCATAGGGTTTGATCATGCCAGTCTACCCGCTGCTCGTCCTTATTGAACTGACCGGCTAATGCGGCGTGATCTTTATGGTTAGCACTCATGCGTTCGAAAATTTATCGGGAGAGGGACTCTCTTGTCGGCCCGCGTTCAGGATCTCTGCAATATGGATCACTTTCAAAGGACTTTGCTGTCTCTCCAGGATACCTTCGAGATGCATAAGGCAGCTCATGTCCGCGGCCGTTATATACTCGGCGCCGTGAAGGGTATGATCGGTCACCCTGTCCTTGCCCATCTTAACGGAGACGGCTTCTTCCGCTACACAAAAAGTGCCTCCGAAGCCGCAGCATTCATCCTTCCTGTCCAGTTCTATCAACTCTATTCCCTCTACCAGCTTGAGCAGCCGTTCCGGCTTGGAAAAAGCAGGGGCCATCAATTCCGTCATCTGCGATAATTTCAGCCCTCTTTGTCCATGGCAGCTTTGGTGAACACCTACTTTATGCGGGAAGCGTGCTTCGATCTTTTCGATCCGCAGAATATCGGTGAGGAATTCTACCAGTTCATAGATCTTGCTGCGAATAGCAAGGGCCGGGGCTGCCGCCTGATCCGAATGCAAGTGGTCCTTGATATGCAGGACACAACTGCCGGATGGAGAAACGATATAATCGAATTCCGCAAAATTTTTTATGAATAATTCGTTGCATCCGCCCGTCAGGTGCTCAAAGCCCGAATTTGCCATGGGCTGGCCACAGCAAGTTTGCTTTAGCGGGTATACGACCTCGCACCCGGACCTTTCCAATATTTGTAAGGTGGCGACGGCTACCTGCGGATAGAACTGATCTATATAGCACGGAATAAAAAGGCCTACTCTCATAAACATAGCTTAAAGCTGCAAGCTACATGCTGCAAGCGAACATTTTGCTCTCAACCTGGAGCTATTTATAATATTTCAATTCGATGAGATCCCCTGGCGGAGGCCCGCTGTTCCAATGCCCGTGGATCGCGAGGGCCGCTCCTATCGCACTCGCCTGGGGTATCGAGGCCGCGAACACCCCGATACCAGGAAAAGCACCGGCCAAAAGATGCATATAGACTTCGTTCCTGCCAAATCCCCCGTCGACGAAGATCTTTTTCGTAGCCGTCCCTTCCAGTACCAATCCTGTGGATGCCACCTGCTGCTCCATGATATCCATTAACAACCGGTGGTACCCTTGTTCATAACTGGAAAAGTCGTTCAATTCCTTTCGCATACAGCCTTCATCCGATCGTAAAAATAATACAAGATGGGGATCAAACCGGACCGTCGTATAATAATCCATCGATTTGTCGAAATGTCCAGCAAGCCTTTTTACTCTTTCCTCATGGATCCGCCCTGCAAAGAGCCGGGAGGCTTTGACGGGTCTGCCTTCATAACTCATATAGCACAAACAGTCCTGTTGTAATTCCGTCGCCGTCAGGGGCGTTGAGTTGAAGGGATTCATGCTGATACACCAGGTGCCCGTAGAGATCAATACAAAAGGCTCCCTGAAGCTATCCAGGTAAGGGATCATAGCCGCCGAGCTATCGTGCAGGCCGATGCCGGCGAACCAACCGGGAAAGGCCTTTACCGGCAACACGTCCGTCGATGGATGCAGCGGGGCCAGTTTGTCGATGATCCCTTCCTCATACACCCATTCATGATAACGGTCGCTGGAAAAATTCCAGAGATGGGTATGGCATCCGATACTGGTAATATCTGAACAGGCGACTTTTGTCAACAGCCAACTAAGGTATTGGGGCAGGTGGAGCGAAGTGCGGATCCGGGCGAATAATTCCGGTTGCTCCTCTTTTAACCGGTATAGCTGCATGCCCGAATTCAGGCTACCGAGTACCGGGGAAGCCGTGAGCATGGAAAAAGCGGCCTCTCCGCCATATTTGAAATACAAACGCTGTTTTAGTTCTTCCGGGTAAGGTTTGAGATAGTTATAAAGAGGCGTCACCGGTGTTCCCCCTTCCCCGATATGCACAAGACTGGCGCCATACGCCGAGAAATTGATCGCCCGGATCCGGATGTCCCCGATCGCTTTTAATTCGTCCAATGCCTCCGTGATCCAATGAGTCAGCTTTTCCAGGTCTTCGCAGGCTTCTCCGTCTTCGTCCTTTGTTTCCGCGAATGTATAGGATCGCTCCCACACGATCTTGTATTGTTCATCGAATAAGAACAATTTCTTATTAGTCCGGCCTGCATCGAATATCGCAATAACGTTCATACGCTTTTCCCCTTCGGGTCCGTTTATCAAATTTCGGCCGGTCTACAGGCCTGTCGCCAGGGACTTTGCGCCTCTTTCTTTGATCAGGTGTTCCCTGACTTTTTCCTTTCGGTAAAGCCCCAGCGGATCGATCGCTGCCCCTGCACGCAAACGGGCTTCCGCAACAAGAGGACGCAGATCGGTGCGAAAAGCATTCTGTAACACCTCCTGAGCAGCCACGACATCATTGGCCTGCTGTGCTGCCACCAGTTGCTTCCTGTCTGTCAACAAAGCCTGTGCATAGCTGAGGAGGATGGCTTCCACCGACTGTAACAAGTCCTCCAATGGATCTTTGACATTGTGCGATGCATCGATCATCCAGCCCAATCCTTCCGCATGATCCAAACCCTTCGCGTCCATTCCTTCTACCAGTTCGTTAAAGATCAGGAACAACTGGTAGGGTTTGATACTGCCTACGGTAAGATCGTCGTCCCCGTATTTGGAATCATTAAAATGAAATCCTCCCAATTTTCCTTCCATCAATAAGAGAGCTACGATCTGTTCGATATTTGCATTGGCCAGGTGATGCCCCAGATCCACCAGCGTATATGCTTTAGGGCCGAGTTTGGAAGCATAGAGCAGGGATTGCCCCCAGTCACCCACTGTGGTGGAATAAAAATTTGGCTCAAAGGCTTTATACTCGACGAACATTTTCCAATCGGCCGGCAATGCATCATAGATCTCCTTCAAACCCTGCAGCGTATTTTTGAAAGCCTCGCGAAAATTCAATTGTCCCGGAAAACAGGATCCATCGGAAAGCCAGACGGTCAGGGACTTTGAGCCTAATTCGATCCCATGCCGGATCACTTCGATATTATGTTCGATCGCCTGTTGGCGAACTTCCTTCCGGACATGTTGTAAAGAACCGAATTTATAACTATGCGGCTGGCCGGGCTGGTCCTGGAAAGTATTGGAGTTCATCGCGTCGAAGCGAAGCCCGAACTGAGCCGCCAGCGCCCGTATATTGGCTGCATTTTCAGGAATATCCCAGGGAATATGTAAGGAAATGGCCCCGCTGGATCGGTTCAGCGCATGCAGCAGACCGATGTCTTCCATTTTCTCTTCCAGGCTGCGCGGCTCTCCTCCGCCGGAAAAACGTCCAAAGCGAGTACCCCCTGTGCCCAGTGCCCAACTGGGGATAGCCACCTGGAAATCGACCAGCTTTTGTACCCATCGCTCCACATCCCGGATACCGGCAGCCAGGGCATCGTATTTTCTCCGGTGATCCGTCAATAGGGATGCATTATGCGCTTCGATCTGCTGTTTTTCCAGTTGCATAGTTCTTATATTTTGTCAAGATAGAACACTTCTTTCAAAGTTGTGGCCACCGGGGAATGATCGGGATTCGTCTCCATGATATCCTTCATGTAGTCCCACCATTTTTGCATGATAGGTTCGGCTGGTAATTTATCCAATTTTACCGGATCGGCGATCCTGAGACAGCCAAAAAGATCCATCGTTGACGAGTCTAAAAATATCGAATATTCTTCAATGCCCGAATCCCTGAGCAGGGTGGACAGTTCAGGCCAGATGGCATCATGCCGTCGCTTATATTCGGCCTCGAAACCCGGGAATAATTTCATTCGGAAAGCAATTCGATGCATACTGTTAATTTTAGCGTACAAAGGCCATCGCTACTCCCCCATCCACGTTCAATACGTTGCCCGTCGACTTGCTCAGCAAGCCCCCGACCAACGCAAAGCAGGCATTGGCAATGTCTTCAGGCAGTATGATCTCGTTCAGCAAGGTACGCTTTGCATAATAAGCGGGTAATTCCGCCACCGTGACCCCATAGGCCTTTGCGCGACCTTCCGCCCAGGCTCCTTCCCATATTTTGCTATCGGAGATAACGGCATCGGGGTTCACCACATTCACCCGGATCTTATCGGGACCCAGTTCCGCTGCATTCAGGCGACTCAGGTGCAATTGCGCGGCCTTGGCTGAGCCATACCCTGCATTATTCGGACCGGATACCAATGCATTTTTGCTGACGATATTCAGCACATCACCGCCAATGGCCTGTTTGCGCATGATCGCCACTCCGGCCTGCGTTACGAGGAATTGACCTTTTACCAACACATCATACAACAGGTCCCAGTCCTTCTCCGTATGTTCTTCAATGGGCTTTGAAACAGACAGACCTGCACAATTCACTATAATATCCACACCGCCAAAAGCCAGCAAGCCAGCCGTAAAAGTGTCCCGGATCGTTGCCGTATCCGTAACATCCAGTATTTCGGCGATGAAACGATCTTTACCATACTGCTGCCGGAACTCCTGCCGGGCAGCATCCAATCTTTGCGGATCGTTATCATTGATGATCACACAGGCTCCTTCGTCCGCAAATTTTTTGGCAATGGCCTTTCCGATGCCGCCTGCGCTGCCTGTAACAAGAGCGATCCTGCCGGATAAAGCCTTTGGCTTCGGCATGCGCTGCAACTTCGCTTCTTCCAGCAACCAGTATTCGATATTAAAGGCTTCCTGCCTGGGCAGGGAAGTATAGGTAGAGATCGCTTCCGCCCCTTTCATGACATTGATGGCGTTGATATAGAATTCTGCCGCTACCCGGGCCGTTTGCTTGTCTTTCGCAAAGGTGAACATGCCTATCCCGGGGTATAAGATCACTACAGGATTGGGATCCCGCATAGCCGGGCTATCGGGATGTTTGCAACTGTCGTAATAATTGGCATACATCTTTCGGTATTCTTCGAAAAGAGGGGCCAGGTCCTCCGTAGCGTCCGGGTTCAATACCAAGGGGTTGATCTTCGTGCGCAGAAAATGGTCCGGGCAACTGGTGCCCATCGGAGCCAGCCTGGCGAGATCATTGGAATTGATGAACTCCAGCACTCTTTCGTCATCCGTAAAATGACCTGCCATAGGCGTCTGCGAAGAGCAGTATCCTCTTAAGAGCGGCGCCAGGGCTGCGGCTTGCTTTAGCCGATCCTCTTTTGGAGAAGCTGACAAGCGGGCGCCTCCGAATACAGGTCCTTTCTTTCCGATATGATCTTCCAGGTATTGCGCACAACATTCGATGACCTCCAGGGTATTGATATAGCTCTCATACGCGGTATCGCCCCAGGTAAACAGACCGTGAGAGCCCAGCATGATACCCCGGATACCCGGATTTTCATCCAGGCATTGTTTTAATTGAAGACCCAGGTCAAAGCCGGGACGTTGCCAGCCCACCCAACCTATCTTGCCGCCGAACAGCTCCTGCGTGATACGCTTACCATCTTTGGCGGCCGCAATGGCGATCGCCGCGTCCGGATGAAGATGATCGATATGCTTAAAAGGCAGGAATCCGTGCAGGGGAGTATCGATCGAGGGAGCCTTTGAATGCAGATCGAAAATACAATGGTTGAAAAGTTCTACCATCCCGTCCTCTCCTTTTATTCCAGGATAGACTTTCTGAAGGCTTCTCAGGCGATCTACATAGAGGGCCGCCAGCCCGCTGCGTTTTAAAGTACCCAGATCACCGCCGGACCCTTTCACCCACATGATCTCCGCCTCTGCGCCTGTAAGCGGGTCTTTCGCCATGGCTTTGCAGGAAGTATTCCCCCCTCCGTAATTAGTCAGCCGCAGATCGGCGCCCAGTAAATTAGACCGGTAGATCAATAAACCCACTTCATCCCCCGCCCATGCAGCCGCTTCTTTTTCGTCCCATAAATAGCTGACATGCTTAAACACTTTTTTCTCAGACATATGCCGTCATTTATATTTTATATGCTTCTTTATCCTTAACTCCCCTTTAGGTGATGCGGGATTGAATTGCCATATCCCACCAGGAGCACCGACAATAAAATGGTAATGATCCCGACCGTAATGGTGATCCTTGTTTTTTCGCTTACGCCCTTCCATTCCTTTAATAGAATACCCCACATATTCGCTACCAGGATGATAAATGCCATATGCAGGATCCAGGAACTGGCCCCGTTACCCAGCCGGCTCTCTCCCATTCCATAAAAGAAAAATTGAAGGAACCATATCGTGCCTGCCAGGGCTGCAAAAATATAGTTCTTTAGCAAAGGGGTATTTTTATTCCTGTAATCCCCGAATGTTCTATTCCGTGCATTCAGGATCATGCACCATATGAAATTGGTGGTGAGCCCTCCCCATAATAAGACGATATAGGTTACATTGTTCTGGTAAAGGAATTTGGTCGTCGTCTCCGGGTGAGCAGCTTTCCAGAATCCGTTTGCCATCTCCGACATCGGGCCGCCCGCCTCGATACCGTAATTGAAACAGGCGCTCAGGATGCCCGAGATCGTACAGACGATAAGGCCCTTCACGAGGTTGAATTCCTTGATGCTTTCCTTCTTTTTCTCTTCGGACAATTCTCTTTCCTTCAATACGCCAGCCCGGCCGCAGATATAGATCCCCAGCAGGCATAGTGCTACCCCCGCCAGTACGATGCGTCCCCAGGAGGTGGTGATGAGGTCGGTGAACGTCGTTTTATTCGGGGTATGCGCGATGTTATAATAAATGGCCGGCACCAGCGCCCCGAAAGCCGAAGTAAATCCCAACAGCACGGAATTGCCTAAGGACATGCCCAGATAGCGCATGCCCATCCCGTATAGAAGGCCGCCAACGCCCCAAAGTAACCCCCAGAAAAAGGTCCAGCCCAGGGTGGCCGCAGAAGTTGCCGAGATGATCTCCGTAAAATGAGGCACCGTAAGGTAAGCAGCAAGGGGTGGGACGATCAGCCAGCTAAACAGGCCTCCGGTGATCCAATAACTTTCCCAGGCCCACCCTCTTACCTTTTTAAAGGGCATATAAAAACTGCCGGAAGCGAAGCCGCCGATAAAATGAAAGATGATACCAAAGATTACCTGCATGTATAGGAGTTTTTTTCAAAATGGCTGCAAAACAGAATGCCAAAACTAGCCATTCCGGGGGAGGAAGCTGTCATGTACTGTCATGGGGTTTATTAAAGTTGTTTAATTATATTTTGCTAATATTATTAGTAAATTTGCCAGCTGATAAAAACCTTAATTTATGAATAAGCAATATATCCAACTCATTGCTGACCTAAAGCAAAATATTATTCAAAGCCGTTATGAAGGACTTCGACTCGCAAACAAAGAGCAATTGATACTCTATTTTAAGACAGGCAAGATCCTGTCGGAAAAAATAGATTCGCAAAAATGGGGTGCAAAGATCATTGAACAAATTGCCGAAGACCTGCAAAAACAAGTACCCGGGTTAAGAGGGTTTTCCTACCGGAACCTTATGAACATGAAGCGCCTGTTCACTGAATATCAAGTTATTATAATTCTGCAGTCAGTGACTGCAGAAATACGAAGTGTTCGTAGGGGTCCAAATAAAAACCGGTCCTTAACATTAACAACAAAAGAATCAATAAAAAAGGAAAAGAATAAGATCAGGCGGTCACCGGCTGCTCAATTGATAAATGTCCAATCCCAGGAAGCATTTTTTAATATCAGCTTTACCCATCATATCGTTATTCTCAACAAGTGTAAAACTCAGGAAGAAAGATTCTTTTATATTAACCAGGCTGCCGCCCAATTCTGGTCGGTATCTGTCCTCGAACATTTTATTGAATCCGACCTTTTCGCCCAACAAGGTAAGCTGCCGAATAATTTTTCCAAAACACTACCCGATCCGCTAAAGCCATCCGCTTTAAAGGTCTTCCAGGATGAGTATCTCATGGATTTTATCATGGCTGATAGTGAAGACGACGAACGCCGACGAACTTGCCGGACTATTGAATAATTAAATATTCCCTTTCTTCAGCTCGCTTACCGCATGGTCCGCAGCCCTTGCAGTAAGAGCCATATAGCTGAGGGATGGGTTCTGACAGGCGGAAGAGGTCATACAGGCCCCGTCCGTTACATATACATTCTTCGCATCCCACACCTGGTTGTGCGCATTGAGAACGGAGGTCTTTGGATCTTTACCCATCCTGGCCGTTCCCATTTCATGAATGCCCTGTCCGATCGCATACTCCTTGCTGTCCCAGGTAGTAATATCCTTCACACCGGCTACTTCGAACATGGCGACCAGTTCTTTTATAATATCCTTACGCATTTTTAATTCGTTCTCCTTCAGTTCCGCATCCATCGCCAGCACCGGCAGGCCCCATTTATCTTTTTTATCTTTATGCAGGTAGGTCTTATTCTCATGATAAGGCAGGATCTCACCGAATCCAGTCGCACCGATATGCCAGGCCCCAGGCTCTGTAAGCGCCTCCTTATAATCCGCACCGATATTCAACTCCGCCACGTCACGCTTCCATCCGTCACGGCTGGCACTACCCTGGTAGCCATATCCACGTAAAAAATCTCTTTTATCACCGAATAGATTTGCAAACCTTGGAATATAAAAGCCGTTGGCCCTTCTTCCGTAGTAGTACTTATCTTCAAATCCTTCTATCCGCCCCTGTGCACCCAGCATATAATGATGGTCCATGATATTATGACCTAATTCACCACTGCTGCTGCCCAGGCCGCCCGGCCAGATATTCGTCGCCGAGTTCATCAGGATCCAGGCGCTATTCATGGTAGAGGCATTTAGAAAAACGACCCTGGAATAAAACTCCACCGTCTTATTTGTTTCTGCATCGAGCACTTCCACTCCTTTTGCTTTCCCACCGTCTTTTGCATACAGGATCTTCGTTACGATACTCCAGGGACGCACCGTTAAATTACCCGTCTTTACAGCAGCAGGCAACGTAGAGGATTGTGTACTGAAATAACCCCCAAAAGGGCAGCCTTCCCAACAACGATTCCTGAACTCGCACTTGGTCCTGCCGGGAATAGCCTGTGTGAGATTGGCGACACGACCGATAAACATATGGCGTTGACCTTTATAAAAATCCTTTATCCGGGAAGCAACATCCTTCTCCGCACAATTCAGGTCCATCGGCGGCAGAAAATGACCATCCGGTAGTTGAGGCAACCCTTCTTTAGAACCGGAAATACCCGCAAATTTTTCCACGTGATCATACCAGGGCTCCAGGTCTTTATATCGGATGGGCCAGTCGATGGCTATCCCATCTTTTGCATTGGCCTCAAAATCCAGGTCGCTCCAGCGGTAACTCTGCCGGCCCCATAGGATCGACCGACCCCCTAATTGATAACTCCTCCACCAGGCAAAGGGTTTTTCCTGGACATAGGGGCAATCCTTTTCTTTTACCCAATAATCCAGGATGGGTTCCTGCGCTGCCGTACCATACATGGCCCAATCCTTCGAGATCACGGGGTTGTCTTTTTTATACTGCAGGGGCGCCCGGCCCCGGTGAGGAAAATCCCAGGGATCCTTACTCGCTGTTTTATAATCTTTGATATGCTCGAAATTCGGACCTCTTTCCAGCATCAGCACCTTCAATCCTTTTTCTGTTAACTCCTTGGCAGCCCATCCACCACTGATCCCCGAGCCGATGACAATGGCATCATAGGTGTTTTGAGCAACAGCCCGGTTGTTTACATTTAAGGTATCTCCTGGCATAATTTTATTTTTTAGATTTATTATTTACATGGTTGCTTTTCGGCAGAAAGATCTTCGGCTTTTCATTGTTCATGGCAAATACGACTACCTCCTGCTGACCTACTTTTATATGGATAATATCCCGCATCGGCCCCTTTACCAAGATACCGCTCTTTTGCTCCGGAACAGCTACAAATCCGCCCTTTCCATCCCCTTTTAACAAGTTCCCATAGCTCGCATCATAGATCCCTACCTCCGGTTTCGATTCGTAAAAATTACCCCCTAATAACAGGTCCATCTTTCCATCTCCATCCAGGTCCTGCTCCAGGATCCCATACACGGGCGAGAACTGCGCTTCCAGGGGTAAAGGCTTCTTTATAAAGCCCCCCTTCCCATTATTCATGAACACACAACTTCGCAGTTCATACGCATCCAGCCGCAAGGCCTTTCCCAACTGTTCCTTTGTAAACATATCCACGATCGTCTGCTCTTTATAATCCGCATACCGAAGATATTTCTTCTTCAAATAGGGTAATACGCCTACCAGGTCATGACGCAGCGCCATCGGATAGGTGCTGTCCCCATTGTAACAGGTCACGATCTGTTCCACACTGCCGTTCTCATCAAAATCACTTACATACATCGCCACCGGCTTGTCCCGGCTCGCACGGAACCGTGAGTTCAGTCCATGATTGCCCGCTACCAGATCCGGATAGCCGTCCCCATCCAGGTCGCCCACCTGCAAACGGTTCCACCAGCCATTTGTATTTTCCAACCCCGCCTGCACCGTTGTCTCCTTTAACTTCCCTCCCTCATTATGGAAGAGTCTTACCGGCATATATTCGCCCGCGATCACCAGGTCCATCTTGCCATCCCGGTCGTAGTCCAGCCATTTCCCATCCGTCACCATCCCCGCGGTTAAGAGCGCCGGCACCACCTGCTCTGTCACATCCGTAAAGACGCCCTTCCCGTTGTTCTGAAGAATGTAACCCTTACACGGGTATCCATAGCCGAACGGCTTCAGGCGAACCCCGACGAACAGGTCCAGGTCTCCATCCCCATCATAATCCCCTGCCGATACACAGGAACTGCTTTCAAAGACCGAAGCCGAGGGCAGCAATTGTGCTGATTTAGTGAAATGGCCTTTTCCGTCATTGAGATAGAGTCGGCTGATCAAGGCCGTGGAGTTGGGAGAGAACTCATTGCCTCCACTGCACACGAACAGGTCCTGGTCTCCATCCCCATCCGCGTCAAAGAACAGCGCATCCACATCCTCGCTGCCTTTATCCTGTTCCAGCAAACCTTCATTGCTCTTTATAAAATGACCGCCTTTCTGCTGGATATACAATACCCCCGGCTGGTCCTTCGCCCCGCAGATATACAGATCTTCCAGCCCATCCCCGTTCACATCCCCCTTCGCCATCCGGGGGCCCTGCGTCGACAGCATATGGAAGATCAACCGGTCACGCTCAAAATCATTAAAGTTATTCTCCCGGTGTACAAAATCGATCCCGTACAGATCCTTGCTCTCGGTAAAGAGGGGGGAAGACCATGATCTCCCGATGAAGGCCGCGCAACTCCATCCTTCTCCCGTACCGTGATCGATTGATCCGGCTTTATATCCTTCAACACCTGCCAGCGGCCATCCGGCCATTCCACCACCACCGAATCGATCTTCTCCGTCTTGCCCAACCCGAAGTTCAACCGGCTGTCCACCGTCGACTCAAAGCCCCGCATCGGCATCTCCTCCTGGTAACTGAGTGTATGATTATAATATACTGTTACCTTCGTACCGATCCCAAATGTATTTTTCCCTTCGCCCGACAGGGTCACTTTTAAAAACTTATTCTCCGGATGCAGTTCGCGGCTCCGGTTGCGATAAATAAAGGCAGGACCGTTCACGTTGTTCACCACCAGGTCCAGCGCGCCGTCATTGTCCAGGTCCCCATAGGCCGAGCCGTTCGAGAATCCAGGCTTGTCCAATCCCCATTCCGCTGCCTTGTTCGTAAAACTCAGGTCCCCGTTGTTATGATAGGCATAGTTCGATAATGGCTGTGATGGGATCAGGTCGATCAGCTTCTTATAATCATGATCTTTCCCTGAAAGAATGCCCTGCATAAAGTCCCTGTTGGAAATATATTGAATATAGTCCTCGTTGGTCAAGTCCTGGAAGATCCCGTTGGCAATAAAAAGATCTTTTTGCCCGTCATTATCCAGGTCTGTGATCAGGGCGCCCCAACTCCAGTCCGTGGCATGGACACCGGCCAAACGGCTTATCTCGCTGAAGGTATTATTGCCGTTATTTAATTGCAGGGCATTCCTGGTGAACTGGTGGTAATAACCCTGCTTCAGGTCCAACTGGTATTTATCCCAGTTCTCGAAAGTAGTATTGCTCTTGATCCTGGATTCCTTCTCCGGCAGCATTTCCGTTACAAATATATCCGGATGTCCGTCATTATTGATATCGGCCATGTCCGCACCCATGGATGCATTACTAATACTGTGCATCTGATCTGTCAGCACTTCGCTGAAAGTACCGTTCTTATTATTGACATACAAATAGTCGCGTTCGAAAAAATCGTTTGACACATAAATATCCGGCCAGCCGTCCCCATTAATATCCCCCACCGTCACCCCCAGTCCAAAGCCGATGATGCTGCCATAGATCCCCGCCTCTTTACTGACATCCGTAAAATGACCATTGTCATTCCGGTATAATTTGTCACCACCCAGCGAGTCGCGTATTTCCCGTTCATTCTGCTGTAAGTTGAAACTGCTGATCGGCTTCGAAGCATTCCTCAACAGGAAAAGATCCAGATCGCCGTCATGATCATAATCGAAGAAAGCCGCATGAATGGAATAGCCCCCATCTGCAAGCCCATATTCTTCGGCCCTGTCGGTAAAGGTCATATTCCCGTTATTCATGAATAACTGGTTGTGCCTGTTATCACCCTTTACATTTCCACTATTACAGACATAAATGTCCGGCAGGCCGTCCCCGTTCACATCGGCCATGCAAACACCCGTGGACCATCTTCCTTTTTTGACGATGCCCGCTTTTTCGGTGATATCTTCGAATTCGAAATTGCCCTTATTGAGGTATAGCCGGTTGGGTCCCATGTTGGCTGTGAAAAAAATATCCACGAGTCCATCGTTATTAATATCACTCAGGGCCACACCACCGCCATCATAGAAATTCCGGTATGTGAAAATATTGAATTGAGGGTCGTAATCCAGCTTGTTGACGAAATCGATCTTTGTATGATCGGCTTCCATCGATTCAAATAATTTCTTCTCAACGGGCTGTTGCCTGCAGGAAATAATGCCAATGAACAGGATCCCAAAATACAAGCTGGTTACAAAAGACTTCATACTATTTTTTTAATGCTTGTTCGATCAACAGATCCGTATAGTCCACTTTGACATTCTGATCATCCGGCTTACCGACAATGATGCGCCGGTTGTTATCGACCTTGACATAAATGGTCCCTTTCTTAGGATCGGTTATTTTGAGGAAGTCATTCCCGGGACACCACTTTCTGTATAACTCAAGAACAGCGGGCAGTAAGCTGTCCGAAGAAAGAGCATGATTCCAGGGCGCCCAGGCTTCATAGGCAAAGGTCGCCGTCAGGGTATAGACCCTGTCATGGTCGAAGGCCGGGTAAAAATTCATGTACACCCGGTGCGGGAATTCCTTGTCTATTTTATAAAGTACGGCCGTATTATTATTCCCATCCGTAAACAACCCCTTTTTGTTCATGTCCCAGCAATACGCAAAAAATTCCTTGCCGGTCATGCCAAAACGGACCCCCATGAACAAGGTATCGGACCGTTTATTCTTTGCCAGTTCTTCTTTGACCAGGCGACGGTATGCCTCACCGGTGGATTCCTTACAGCTAACCATCGTACTGACAACTACGATAAAAACACTTATCATACATTTCATAGTCATTCACTCTTTTATTATTGAATCAGGATACTTTTCTCATTATTCCTTGCCGCTATGATCATGGGTTTCTTTCCATGCTTCAACAGGATCAGATCTCTTACGGCTCCTTTGAGTAGAATCCCCGACCGATCGGCGGGCAAGGGTATAAACCCACCTTTTCCATCCCCTTTTAACAAGTTCCCATAGTTCGCATCATAGATCCCTACTTCCGGCTTCGATTCGTAAAAATTACCCCCCAGTAACAGGTCCATCTTTCCATCTCCATCCAGGTCCTGCTCCAGGATCCCATACACGGGCGAGAACTGCGCCTCCAGGGGTAAAGGCTTCTTTATAAAGCCCCCCTTCCCATTATTCATGAACACACAGCTTCGCAGTTCATACGCATCCAGCCGCAGGGCCTTTCCCAACTGTTCCTTCGTAAACATATCCACGATCGTCTGCTCTTTATAATCCGCATACCGAAGATATTTCTTCTTCAAATAGGGTAATACGCCTACCAGGTCATGACGCAGCGCCATCGGATAGGTGCTGTCCCCATTGTAACAGGTCACGATCTGCTCCACACTTCCGTTCTCATCAAAATCACTTACATACATCGTCACCGGCTTGTCCCGGCTCGCACGGAACCGTGAGTTCAGTCCATGATTGCCCGCTACCAGATCCGGATAGCCGTCCCCATCCAGATCTCCGACCTGCAAACGGTTCCACCAGCCATTTGTATTTTCCAACCCCGCCTGCACCGTTGTCTCTTTTAACTTCCCTCCCTCATTATGAAAGAGCCTTACCGGCATATATTCGCCCGCGATCACCAGGTCCATCTTGCCATCCCGGTCGTAGTCCAGCCATTTACCATCCGTTACCATTCCCGCGGTCAGCAGGGCCGGCACCACCTGCTCTGTCACATCCGTAAAGACACCCTTCCCGTTGTTCTGTAAAATATAACCCTTACACGGGTATCCATAGCCGAACGGCTTCAGGCGAACCCCGACGAACAGGTCCAGGTCTCCATCCCCGTCATAATCTCCCGCCGATACACAGGAACTGCTCTCAAAGACCGAAGCCGAGGGCAGCAATTGCGGTGATTTAGTGAAATGGCCTTTCCCGTCATTGAGATAGAGTCGGCTGATCAAAGCCGTGGAGTTGGGAGAGAACTCATTGCCTCCACTGCACACGAACAGGTCCTGGTCTCCATCCCCGTCTGCGTCAAAGAACAGCGCATCCACATCCTCGCTGCCTTTATCCTGTCCCAGCAAACCTTCATTGCTCTTTATAAAATGACCGCCTTGCTGCTGGATATACAATACCCCCGGCTGGTCCTTCGCCCCGCAGATATACAGCTCTTCCAGCCCATCCCCGTTCACATCCCCCTTCGCCATCCGGGGCCCCTGCGTCGAGAGCATATGGAAGATCAACCGGTCACGCTCAAAATCGTTGAACGTATTCTCCCGGTGTACAAAATCGATCCCGTAGGCTTCCCTGCTCTCGGCAAAAAGCGGAGGAACCATGCCGTGTTCGCCGGACGCTCCGCTCGGAGCGTGATCTCCCGATGAAGGCCGCGTTACCGCCTCCTTCTCCCGTACCGTAATCGACTGATCCGGCTTTATATCCTTCAACACCTGCCAGCGGCCATCCGGCCATTCCACCACCACCGAATCGATCTTCTCTGTCTTGCCCAAGCCGAAGTTCAACCGGCTGTCCACCGTCGACTCAAAGCCCCGCATCGGCATCTCCTCCTGGTAACTGAGTGTATGATTATAATATACTGTTACCTTCGTACCGATCCCAAATGTATTTTTCCCTTCGCCCGACAGGGTCACTTTTAAAAACTTATTCTCCGGATGCAGTTCGCGGCTCCGGTTGCGATAAATAAAGGCAGGACCGTTCACGTTGTTCACCACCAGGTCCAGCGCGCCGTCATTGTCCAGGTCCCCATAGGCCGAGCCGTTCGAAAATCCAGGCTTGTCCAATCCCCATTCCGCTGCCTTGTTCGTAAAGCTCAGGTCCCCATTATTATGATAGGCGTAGTTCGATAATGGCTGTGACGGGATCAGGTCGATCAGCTTCTTTATTCCTTCCTGCCCGCTCTGTGTAAGGATCTTCCTTACTTCCGCAGGACTAGCGAGGAATTGGATATAGTCCTGGTCGGTGATATCCTTATAAATACCATTGGCAACAAAAATATCCTTGTACCCATCGTTGTTCAGATCGGTGATCAGGGCGCCCCAACTCCAGTCCGTGGCTTGAACACCGGCCAGACGGCCTATCTCGCTAAAACAGATCTCTTTATTTTCAGGCTTACCACCCGGGAGAGGGCCCCTGTTCAATTGCAGGGTATTCCTTACGAACTGGTGATAGTAACCGTTCTGAACGGCGGATCGATATTTGTCCCAGTTCTCAAAATTCGTTTTTGTTTTTACTCTTGCTTCCTGCTCCGGTAGCATATCGGTCACATAAAT